>Ga0302319_10003117_pt1 | contig 35056 bp, 34 predicted proteins | sample Bog_T0_2_FD_203319 | JGI IMG/M metagenome (GOLD analysis project Ga0302319, IMG submission 203319) | Peat permafrost microbial communities from Stordalen Mire near Abisko, Sweden - Bog_T0_2 | ecosystem: Environmental > Terrestrial > Soil > Wetlands > Peat | place: Sweden: Abisko, Stordalen Mire...
CCGCGTGAACAGGCTCCACAGGTTGTACGTCAGCAGCACCAGCCGGGCGGCCAGTTCCGTCACCACCGCCTTGCCGCTGCAATAGCCGCGAAAGCCCCACTGATTCTTCAACTCATCAAACACGTTTACCTGTGCGCCTGTTTGGAATCTCCCCCAAAGGGGTTTCACCTGGAAGGGGGAAACGGCACCCCCGCCGCCACCCTTGGCAATGCTTTGGACGACCGGGATGGTTCTTGGTTTCGTCTGTTCGTTGAGTTCTTGCCCGACGGCGGGAAAAGCTATCTGGCGGAAACCCTGTTTAAGGGTAGCAACTGGCATGGTCGGCAGCCGGAACCCAGGCTGATTGAAGTCAATTCGGAGGAACTGCCCGCCGATTGCTTTGAAGTTTTCTGGGCTGGAGAAAAGCTGACCGGGTTAGTGCAGATTCAGCAGCTCACCGACCAATTCCGAAAGGTTTGGAAATTGCCCCCTCCCACCCGGTTGGAGTTGCCGAAAGGGGAGGGCAGTCCCCCGGAAGCCACTCCTCATCTATGTTCCATTTCCTCACTACCGTGATGAGGATGGTTTAAATGAGATTTTGTCTTACGATCCCCAATTGCAGGCTGGCCGGTGGATTAAGAAAGCGGATATCCGTCACCAGAAAACCGCTATCGTCAAGGAAAATGACTTCACCATTGTCGGGTTTTATCTCCATAAATAATATTTTTGCAGAACTAAAAACTTATTCCTTCAGTGATCTCAACATCTGGGGCGTCAGGAGTGAAAGAGACCTCAAGAACTGGTCCCACAGCCGAAAGCCGAAGGCCGTTAGCTGCCGCCTCGCCCTTTTCTCTAAAGTCGTTCGCGAACCTCTCGCATTGAGGCATCTCAGTAAATCCTTTACAGGCGTCATGCCAATCTGCCGCACTCATCGCGGCAAGGTCAAGTCCAACAGAGCACGAAATGCGAACCGATACGGCATGTTGCCGAATGCGATCCTGTTCAGCCCTTATATTATTAAGTAGCCGTGTTAATGCGTGCTCTTTTCCCATAAGTTTTTAAGATCATTTAGTCCCAGGCTTTCAGGACTGTCAATAAAATATGATAAACCTCCCCATGAAATTAGACGAGGAGTAATCGCACGGTTTTTAAGTGTCGGTAAACGCTCAAATCCATCAATTCAGCCACCGATTGCCAATGGCTCCCGCACTATTGCACCATGACCATTTTGCAAAGCATTTTGTTTGGCGGCATTTTTCTTTTGCCAATGCTGGATTAACGCATGGGTGACCTTTGCTAGCCAGGCTCGGTCCTTGATCAGCTCCAGGACTTCCACAGCAGCAAAAAATTTGACGCTGTTGGGCGGCGGATTCCCCAGCGGCTTGAGCAGCCGAGCCGCCACCAGAACCGGCACGTCATGAGGTTGGCAGTTCAGGACCCACGCGGCTTGTTCCGCGGTCAGGCGGGCCGGTGGAAGCCCCAAGGTCCTGCCCGTTGGTCCTCACCCGCGTGGCCATCATGGTTTCCATTTTCTGGAGCACCTTGTCGCCGGCCGCCCGGACGGCGCGCAGGAGGCGCTCGTCCCCGGTGTGGGCGTATTACACCCTGCTCTAGGAGTTTGAGGTCGGGTCTTTTCTCCCCAAAAACTAGGCTGTCTAGCTGCGATGAAATTGGCATACGATTATTGTCCAGTTCCAATTATACTGACTCCAGTTCCACGAACATTGTTTAAGGTGCCGTTAAATGTTGACAGTGGAAAGGAACCACTGGTGGCGTCAAAGCCTAGTTGGCCGTTATTACCAACCTTAATGAAGCCCCCAAGTAGGTTGTCTCCAGGTGTCAGTCCATATTGGTCAACAACCCCGATGTGCATATGGGAATGACCCCTCGGACACTCTGGGGCAGTATCCCTAATAGCAGCTCCATGAACAATATGCCGACTAAGGCTGGAAATAATGTGCCGGCTCTTGATTTTTTCATGGCGTCAACCTTTTCGCGATCGTTTCCCTCAATGGCAGCGGGATTTGATTTGTATTTGAATCCATCCTGCCACTTTTTGCAAGAACCTTTATGACCTAAGGCCGGTAATTATCAACGTAAATGACCTGATACCATTTACTTATTTCAACACATCCTTAACAAACTGGGTGAAATCCATGGTCCAAATCCTAAGCTTGACCCCAATTATAACACCACACTGATTGAAGCAGCCCAACCTCTTTCCAGCCCCGAACTCCAGCACCACCCACCGGTTCTCCTCACACCTTCAAATCACACACAACCCAACCATCGGACCCAAACCCTGCCCGGACCTTCATGCCAGCCCAACCCCCACCTCCATCAATTTAAGACCTTTCCAGGCTTGTTGATGGCGGTTTTGTTGATCTGGAATGTCATGCCTCAACCCCATCCCATATCGTTCCCTTACCAGATCTGCCATCATCTCCTTAAACATTGAGCGTTTTATTCCTGCCAAACCTCTCTGTTCAGCTAGTTTACAGAATATTTGATAAGCCTCGGTCACGGTTAAACACGCCCCCTCACTCCGTTCCAACATCGAATCCACCAACCTCAGTATCAACCTCTCATGCAGCTCATGCCCCGCCACAAAGGAAAAGTCGAAGCTGGCGTCAAGTATGGCCAGAACAATGCGGTCACCCGTGTTCGTCCGCTCCGCACTCCCTTGCCGGCCGCAGTTTTTAACGGAGGCGGATGGTTAAAACCCCGGCCTTCCTTTAAAATCTTTGCGCTCTTAGCGGCAAAATCCCCCCCGTTTTTAATTCGTATATTAAATTTTAAAAACTCACGCGCTTTATTCTCAAAATGCTATACGAAAATGTCATAAACTGTTAAAAATGAAATAATTACGCACAAAACATACATCAAAATAACTTAAGTCATTACCATTACGAAAGATACGACAAAATATATATTTATTATATAATCATACACATTTACCGAAGGCCCGTCGTACGGGATTTCCGGTTATTCCGGCCTAAAAAAAATTGGGACCCCGGTTTTTACCCCCTTTTTCACCCTTTTTTACCCCCGTTCTGACGTTCCTGCCCCGCGTCTTCCGGGTCCTATTTCGGCGATTGTTATCCCGGCCCACATGCGTTAAGCTGCCCCCTGTGATTTACGACGCGTCATTGGATGACTTGTTGCAAAAAGTATGGGACGGCCGGCGGATCAATCCGGCCGAGGCCCTGCATTTGTATCATCTCCCCCTGGAAGAGCTCGGCGCCCTCGCCGACCACCGCCGCCAATTGGCCAAGCGCGACGCCTACAACGGCCGCGGCAATGAGATCGTTACCTATAACGTGGATCGCAACGTCAATTACACCAACGTCTGCAACGTGTATTGCAAGTTCTGCGCCTTCTATCGCGTGGAAAAAGACGACGACTCCTACGTCATCTCCTTGCAGGAGATGGACGAAAAGATCGCCGAGACCGTGGCACTGGGCGGCCAGCAAATCTTGATGCAGGGCGGCCACCATCCCAAACTGACCAAGCAGTGGTATCTGGACCTCCTCTCGCACATCAAGGCCAAGTGGCCGCAGGTGAACATCCACGGTTTCAGCCCGAGTGAATTCATCCATTTCCGCGAAGTATTCAACGAACCGCTGGAGACCATCATCGGTGATTTTGCCCGCGCGGGGCTGGGCTCCATTCCCGGCGGCGGCGGTGAGATTTTGGTGGACCGCGTCCGCCAGCGCATCGCCCCGCTCAAGGCGATGAGCAACGACTGGCTGGAGGTCATGGACGTCGCGCACCGGCTGGGCCTCAATTCCAGCGCCACCATGATGTTCGGCCATGTGGAGAACATTGAAGACCGCATCGAACATTTGGACCGTTTGCGCCGGCAACAGGATCAGTCCAAAGGATTCACGGCGTTCATCTGCTGGACGTTCCAGGCGGAGCACACCAAGCTCAAGGCCCCGACGGTCGGGGCGCATGAATATTTGCGGACCCAGGCACTGGGCCGGATTTACCTCGATAACTTTGCGAACATCCAGAGCTCCTGGGTGACGCAAGGATTGGAGATCGGCCAGATCGCCCTGAAGTATGGGGCGAACGATCTGGGCAGCATCATGATCGAAGAAAACGTGGTGTCCCAGGCCGGCACCACCTTCAAAATGACTGTGCCTGACATGCACCGGCTCATCAAAGACCTCGGTTACGAACCGCATCAGCGCGACAACTGGTACCGGCTGGTGAACTAAGTTGCGGCCATGTTTGCCGCGTTACTCACCACAATTCTGTTTTCCTGTTCGGCCATGGCCGGCCGGCGGTTGTATCATTTCTTCAACATCACCCAGGCGAATTTCTTCCGCCTCCTGCTGGCGGCCGCCTTGCTGGGCACGTGGTCGCACCTCTTTGGTTTTGGCCTGCGCGGGGCGGCCTTCCCGTGGTTGTTCCTGAGCGGCTGCGTGGGGTTCGGGCTGAGCGACCTTTCCATGCTGCAAACCTATCCACATCTGGGCGCGCGCCGGACCATGGTCATGGTGCAATGCCTGGCGGTGCCGTTGGCCACGCTAATGGAATGGGCTTGGCTGGGGCATGCCCCGACCTTGGAGCAGGCGGGCTTTGCCCTGCTGGTGCTGGCGGGCGTGGGCATCGCCATGTTGCCGGGGAAAAAAGATGAACCCACTCACGGGCTGAAGGCGGGCCTCTTTTTCGGCACCTTGGCGGCCGTGGGGCAGGGTGGTGGAGTCGTTTTAAGCCGCAAAGCCTATGCAGTGGCGGTTACGGCGCATCAGGCATTTCACGGTGCGGGCGACGGTATCAATGCGGCCTATCAACGCATGCTGGGCGGCCTGGCGGTCACCATCCTGTTCTGGTTGTGTATAAAGATTGCTCACCGGACCCGGGAATCCCGCCCGGCTAGATGGTCGGCGGGCTGGCCCTGGCTGGCGGCCAACGCCCTGGCCGGTCCATCCCTGGGCGTGAGTTGTTTTCAATGGGCGCTGATATCCAAGGGTCCCAGTATCGTCATGCCTATCGTGGCGACCTCGCCGCTGCTGGTAATTCCACTGACGCGCTGGGTGGATGGGGAACGCATCACCAAACGCGCCGTCACGGGCGGGTTGCTGGCCGTGGCCGGGGTCATCGGGTTGATGGTGGCCAAGTGATTTATTGCTGACCGCAGGCCAAACGAGTTGGTGCCGGCCGACAAAACGGTCGATTTTGCGTGTAAAATTGAGTGGTTCGGCTAGGATAGGCGTCCAATTTGCGTGGCAGACAATCCATTTAACACATTTATCCGGCGTAACCGGCTCGTCCTCGGGCTGGCGGCGCTGATTTACGTTCTGGATCAATTCGCCAAGTGGCTGGTGTTGCAGACGCTGCCGGGGTTTGGCGACGAGAAGAGCGTGATCCCTGGATTTTTCAAATTTGTGCATTGGGGAAACACCGGGGCGGCCTGGAGCCTGTTCAGCGGGAACAATGCCATGCTGGCCATCATCGGCTTGGTGGCGCTGGTCCTGCTCGTGATGACACGCCATCATTTTCACGCCCACACATTGATGGGGCAGGTCGCCTTCGGGCTAATTTTTGGCGGCATCGCCGGCAACCTGACGGATCGCCTGTTGCCGGGACGCCATGCAGTCGTGGATTTCATTTATTTTTATCTGCAACCCCGGGGCGGCGGCGAGATTGGTTTCCCGGCATTTAACGTTGCGGACAGCGCCATTTGCACCGGCGTGGGGCTGATCTTCCTGATTTCTTGGAAGAACGAGCAGTCCACCAACCCCGCCCCCAATTGACCGCCATGCCCGCACGCCAGGAACAGTTGACCGTGGAAATCTCCCTGCCCTCCGTGCGACTGGACGCGTTTTTGCGCGATAAATTTCCTGCCGCCTCGCGCGGCGCGCTCCAGCGGCTCATTGAAGAGGGGCACATTCGGGTGGATGGCCGGACCGTCAAGCCCAGCCATCATCCCCATGCGGGCGAGGTGATCGCGATTGTCTGGCCCGAGCCGAAGGCCGCCGAGGCGCAGCCCGAGGACATCCCGTTGGATATCCTGTTTGAGGACCAGTCGTTGCTGGTGGTCAACAAGCCGTCCGGCCTGGTGGTGCATCCGGCCGCAGGCAACGAGGAGCATACGCTCGTGAATGCGCTGCTGTTTCATTGCCGAGATTCGTTGAGCGGCATCGGCGGCGTCTCCCGTCCGGGCATCGTGCACCGGTTGGACAAGGAAACCAGCGGCTGTCTGGTGGTGGCCAAAAATGACGAGACGCACATTGCGCTGTCCGAACAATTTGCCGCCCGCCAGGTGAAGAAGGTATATGCGGCAATCCTGTGCGGCGAGTTGCCGCGGGAGTCCGGCGAAATCCATGCGGCCATCGCCCGGCATCCATCGCATCGCAAACGCATGGCGGCCACGGATGATGATGACGCACGGGCGGCGCATACGAGTTATCAATTGGTGGAACGGCTGAAGTCCGCGACCTTGGTGGACGCGCAGATTCATACGGGCCGGACACATCAGATCCGGGTGCATTTTCAATTCATCGGCTACCCGTTGGTGGGGGACGACACCTATGGTGAACGGCCGAACGCCCGGCTCAAGGAATTGACAAATTATGCGGCGCCGCGCGTGATGCTTCATGCCCGGGACCTGTCTTTTGTGCATCCGCGCACGAAGAAAATGGTGAGTTTTGCGGCGCCACTGCCGGCGGATTTTCAGGCGGCACTGAAGTTTTTACGGATTAAGAAAAAGCGGGGCTGACCGGGCCGGGGTTAAAAGTAAGGATTGCTTTTCAAAACGCTTGGGACTAGGGTTTTATCAAGCCTATTAAATCAGCAGCATTCCGGAGCAAAACCCCGGACATTTAAAGAGCCCTTGGGGCATGAATGCCAAACCGTTCATAATCAGCTCGTCAAACCCGTCGCCGGGCGCCGGACCGCGCGGTTTCACTTTGATCGAACTGCAGGTGGTCATCGCCATCATTGCCCTGATGGTGGCCATGCTGCTGCCCACGTTGATCAAAGCGAAGCAACATGCCACCAATGCCGCCTGTGAAGCCAACCTCCGGCAACTGGCGCTGGCTTGGATGATGTATGCAGAGGATAACAACGACCTGCTCGTCAATTTGAGCACCTACACCACCCCGGTGGGGGCGCTCAGCACGTCGCCAGATGGGGTGCCGTGGCGCACGGACATCCTCAATAACGAAATGAAGGTGACCCTGCCGGATGGGATCAAGGCGGGCACCGTGGCGGCCCAGAAATGTCTTACGGAGATGGGTTTCCAACAGCCGGCCCCAAACATCCCCGGACCGCTCTATCAGTATGTCAAAAATGCCGTTCTGGTGCACTGTCCTGGCGACAAGCGTTACCAGTTGCCGATTGGACCAAATTATGACGGCCCTTATTCGTGGGACAGTTATTCAGGGTCAGGTTATTTGAACGGCGAACTGCGGGATGATGGCACGGGCGACACTCTGACCAAGCGAACGGCAATACTCCATCCGACCGACCGGTTTATCTGGACCGAGGGGGCGGACATGCGCGGGGAAAATGTCGGGTCATGGATGATGTCAAACCCCGGCGCACCGAAGGATGCGGCCGGTCCATTTGCAAACGCGGTATTTGGCGATTCCCCGGCTGCTTTTCATGTGAATGCCGCGGTTTTAAATTTCTGTGATGGTCACGCCGAGGTCCACCGTTGGCAGGATGCCACGACCCTGGCTTATGCGAATGACATCACCCAGGAAAAAGATGCCGGGGGTGTCACCAAGACTCTGGCCCAGCACAAAGGCAACGTGGATGCTATCTGGGTGGGCAGCAAATATGCCGGCAAACAGAACCCCTGATGCCGATGGTCGGACGGATTGCCTCGTCCTTTTCCGCGCTCGACATTCTGCAGGCAAAATTCAAAATGTCCGCCATGAGTTTGCCGTATAAAATTGCCACATTGCTCTATGGCTTCAATGAAGCGGATGATGTGCTATTGTTGGAACGCACCCAGGAGCCGAACCGGGGCCTCTGGAGCCCGTGTGGCGGCAAGCTGAAAACTGAGCTGGGTGAATCGCCTTATGCCTGTGCCTGCCGGGAGGCGGGCGAAGAACTGGGTCTGCACCTCACGGCGGCTGATTTGCACCTGACAGGATTGATCAGCGAACATGGATATCAGGGGCAGACCCATTGGCTGATGTTCCTGTTCGAAATCAAGGTGCCGTTGCGGTTGCTGCCGCCGCTGCATCGTGAGGGCCGGTTTCAATTTTTCCCGCTGGCGGCGCTGGCGACATTGTCCATTCCGCAAACGGATCGCGAGCAGATCTGGCCTTGGTTCTGGGCGCATCGCGGCGGTTTTTTTGCGGCCCATTGCCATTGCCATGCGGACGGCCGCAATGACTGGGTGCTGGAAGCGTCCGAGCGGAAGGGCGCGGTGCGACCGGCTTAGTGTTTTGCTGTGCGGGCGGCAGATCCGGCCGTCAGGTGACGGTGGACGAAAAAGTAATAGAGTGCGCCGATGCCGACCAGAAAGCCGGCCAAAATGAAGGTGACCTTGTGCATTTCACCCTTGCTGATGTCACCGCCCACGGTGACGCCGAGCCAGCAGAGGATCGCGCACCACAGCCCCGAGCCCAACAGGGTATATAGGGAGTACTTCCAATAATTCAGACGTACAATGCCCGCCGGTATGCCGATGAGATGACGGACCACAGGCAGCAACCGTGAGGCAAAGATGCCGAACGCTCCGTAATTGGCCGACCAACGTTCGGCTCCTTCGACCTTGGCCGGGGTAATGAGAAAATAGCTGCCGTAACGCAGGATGACCGGACGTCCGGCCAGCCGGGTCAGCCAATACATGACCGTGGCCCCGAGCCACGAGCCCGCCGCCCCGGCAATGACCAGCGCCGCCAGCGCGGACCAACCGGTCAGGGATGTACCTAGGAGCGGCAGCCCGGTCGTCCAGCCCAGATGGGCCGCAGGTGGGATGATGACTTCACTGGGCAGGGGCAGCACGGAGCTCTCGATGGCCATCAGCAGGGCGACGAGCGGAAAACCGCCGTGTTGCAACGTGGCGGCGTACCAATCCATGAGCGGCTGGAGCAAATGTTTCAACATGTGGGCTTGTTTATAGCCGAAATCTTCCCGGCGGCAAATCACTTTGCTTAAAAATGGTGGGTGTGGAGAAGGCATTAGGGGGCGCCGGGCGTCGCGATATCATTTGCGAATGAAAATCATTTTGACTGGAACTGGTTTGCCGCCGAATAAAAAATTCCGGCTTGACTGAGGCCGGAACAATTGATTAATTAGGTGCTAAATTTATATGGAGCAGAACGGCTTATGAGTTTGGCCGGGCAGTCTGGAGATTGACTGTCGTGGTGTATGCGGCTGAGCTGAGCCGAAGGACGTTCGGCGGGTGGGGCAGGCAAGCTTAATATGAAACAATGAGGCATGACTGTTATCTGAAATAAATTGATGAATCCCAAGGAATCCACCACCACGACTGCTGAAAAGTTACGCTTGCAGGTGCCGGCGGCGGGTGGCGCTGATTGGCGGCACTGGGGGCCATATTTATCCGAGCGTCAATGGGGCACCGTGCGTGAGGATTATTCGCCCGGCGGCACGGCGTGGGAATATTTCCCGCACGACCACGCGCGCAGCCGGGTTTATCGTTGGGGCGAAGATGGTCTTGCCGGTTTCAGCGATGATTGGCAGCATCTGTGCCTTTCAGTGGCTTTGTGGAATGGCCGGGACCCGATTCTCAAGGAGCGGCTCTTCGGGCTCACAAACGCCGAAGGCAATCACGGCGAGGATGTGAAGGAGCTGTATTATTATCTGGATGCCACCCCGACGCATTCTTATCTCAAATTTCTCTACAAGTATCCGCAGGCAGAGTTTCCGTATGAGCAGCTCAAGGAGGAAAACCGCCGGCGGGGTGGAAACGCCCCGGAATTTGAACTGCTCGACACCGGCTTGTTTGATGCAGATCGTTATTTCGATGTTTTTGTGGAATATGCAAAGGCCGGCCCGGAGGAGATTTTAATGCTGATCACGGTACATAATCGTGGGCCGGAACCGATGAAACTCTCACTGTTACCACAGTTATGTTTTCGCAACAGCTGGTCTTGGATACCCAATGGCAGCAAGCCCAGGCTTTGGGCTGAAAACGGGGGCATCAAAATTGAGCACGACCGGCTGGGCCATTTTAACCTGGCCTGTGAGGGCACGCCCGATTTGCTCTTTTGCGAGAATGAGACCAATGTGCGCCGGATGTTTAACCGTTCCGAGGCCACGGGCTTTTTCAAGGATGCGTTCCACGAATATATCATTGCCGGAAATAAAACGGCGGTGAATCCCGCCCGGACCGGCACCAAGGCGGGCGTGCTTTATGAGCTGACCGTGGCGGCGGGGCAATCAGCTGCGGTGCGGTTGCGGCTCGATAAATCAGATGCCCCCTCCACCGCCAATCCGTGGGTCGACTTCGATGCGGTTTTTGCCCGCCGCCGCGCGGAGGCGGATGAGTTCTATGCCGATCTACAACGGACCATGACGGATGCAGATACAAAAGACGTCCAACGCCAGGCGTTTGCGGGAATGATTTGGAGTAAACAATTTTTCCACTACGACGTGCCGCTCTGGTTGCAGGGCGATCCCACCCAGCCGCCGCCGCCGTCGGAACGCAAGCAAGGTCGCAATTCGGGTTGGAAGCACTTGAACAATGCCGAGGTGATTTCCATGCCGGACAAATGGGAATACCCGTGGTTCGCCGCCTGGGATCTTGCTTTTCATTGTGTGGCGTTTGCCGAGATTGACCCCGGATTTGCCAAGGGTCAGCTCGTGCTGCTGATGCGGGAATGGTACATGCACCCCAATGGACAGCTGCCCGCCTACGAATGGGCGTTTGGCGATGTGAACCCGCCGGTCCATGCTTGGGCGGCATTCCGGGTCTTCCAAATTGACCGCCGGCAACAGCAGGAATCCGATCCGGTCGCCCCGGGCGATCTGGATTTTCTGGAACGCGTCTTTCAAAAGTTGCTGTTAAATTTCACCTGGTGGGTCAATCGCAAGGACGAACAGGGACGGAATATTTTTCAAGGCGGTTTTTTGGGTTTGGACAACGTCGGGGTGTTTGACCGTAGCAAGCCTTTGCCGACGGGCGGCTTTATCAATCAGGCCGACGGCACCAGTTGGATGGCGATGTATTGTCTGAATCTCCTCCGCATCGCGCTTGAACTGGCACAACACAACCGGGTGTATGAGGACATCGCTTCGAAATTCTTCGAGCATTTTTTGAGCATCTCCGCTGCCATCAATGGCGAAGAAGCGGGCACTCTTGGGTTGTGGGATGAAACCGACCAATTCTATTACGATCACCTGAACCTGCCGGACGGCGAAAATATGCCGATGAAAATCCAATCCGCCGTCGGGCTGATACCGTTGTTGGCTATTGAAGTGCTCGATCCGGAGATGATCCAGCAGCTGCCGGACTTTGCCGCGCGGATGGAATGGTATTTAATTCATCGTCCGGAGCTGACGGCGCTCATTTCCGATTGGAAAGCTTGCGGGACGGGCGATCGCAAGCTGCTGTCGCTGCTGCGCGGCCACCGGATGAAGGCGCTGCTCAGGCGGATGTTGGATGAAACACAGTTTCTCTCCGGGCAGGGCGTGCGCTCGCTGTCAAAATTTCACGAGCAAAATCCGTATCGTTATGAAACTGGCGGACGAACTTATGAGGTGCGATATTGGCCGGCGGAATCGCATTCAGGCTTGTTCGGCGGCAATTCCAACTGGCGTGGGCCGGTGTGGATGCCGCTCAATTTCCTCATCATCGAGTCATTGCAAAAGTTCTATCATTACTATGGCGATGATTTTAAGGTGGAGTGTCCGGCGGGTTCGGGAAAGATGCTCACGCTCAACGAGGTGGCCGAAGAATTGACCTGCCGCCTGGCCCGGCTGTTTTTGAAGGGCGAGGACGGCCGGCGGCCGGTCCTGAAATATCACCCCAAACTGGCCGCCGATCCGCACTTTAAAGATTACGTTTTATTCCACGAATATTTTAACGGTGACAACGGGTGCGGTTTGGGCGCGTCGCATCAGACCGGCTGGACCGGCCTGATTGCCAAACTACTGCGGCCCCGGAGCAGGCCGATGGCTCCGACCGGAAAAAATCCAATAGCATGAGCCAATACGACATCATCATCATCGGCAGCGGCGCGGGCGGCGGGACGCTGGCGCTCAAGCTGGCCCCCGCCGGCAAACGCATCCTCATTTTGGAACGGGGCGGCTATTTGCCGCGGGAAAAGCAAAATTGGGATCCCACCGAGGTTTTCGTCAAGAATCGTTACATCTCCCAGGACACCTGGCATGACAAGGAGAACCGGCCGTTTCAACCGGGCGTACATTATTTTGTCGGCGGCGCCACCAAGATGTATGGGGCGGCGCTGTTCCGGTTGCGCCAGGAGGATTTTCCCGCGCATCGCACCGCCGACGGCTTCACGCCGAACTGGCCGATTCGCTACGAAGATTTGGAGCCCTACTACACGCAGGCGGAGAAACTTTATAATGTCCATGGCCGGCGCGGCGATGACCCGACCGATCCGCCGGCCAGCGCGCCTTATCCGTTTCCCCCGGTCAGCCATGAACCGCGTATCCAAGAACTGACCGATAATTTGCGGCGGGCGGGTTTTCACCCCTCGTTTGCGCCCACCGGAATATTGCTCAATGAAGCAGACATGCCGGCCGGCCGTTGCATCCGCTGCGACACCTGTGATGGTTTTCCCTGTCTGGTCCATGCCAAGGCGGATGCCGAAGTTATCGCGGTGCGTCCGGCGCTGGCCTATCCGAACGTGACGCTGTTGACCCATGCCCACGTTCAGAAACTTGTGACCAGTGCGACCGGAAATGAAATCACCCGGGTCATTGTGGAGCGGAATGGGCAACGTGAAGAATACGCGGGCGGCATCGTGGTCGTGTCCTGCGGGGCGGCTAATTCCGCCCGGTTATTGTTGATGTCCGCCAATGACCAACATCCGCACGGCCTGGCGAATGGTTCGGATCTGGTCGGCCGAAACTATATGTTTCACAATGCGATCGCCCTGGTCGCCCTGTCCCGGCGAGAAAATGACACGGTCTTTCAGAAAACATTGACGGTCAATGATTTTTATCTGGGAGCGCCGGACTATGAATTTCCTCTGGGGAACATTCAGATGATCGGCAAATCCAAAGGCCCCATGTTTCACGATGATGCGCCGAAGTTTGCGCCCGGTTTCACGCTCGACCAGATGGCTAAGCATGCTGTGGATTTCTGGCTGACCGGCGAGGATTTACCGTTGCCACAAAATCGTGTCATGTTGAATGCCCGAGGGGAAATTCAACTCCATTACGAATTCACCAACCTTGAACCCATCAACCGGCTCCGTGGAAAATTGCAATCCCTGCTCGAGCATCTGGATCTGCATCCGCATCTCATTCACAATAATTTGTATCTGGGGAAACATATTCCCATCGCCGGCGTCGGCCATCAATCCGGCACCTGCCGTTTCGGCACCGATCCGAAAGGTTCCGTGCTCGATGTGAATTGCAAGGCGCACGAGCTCGATAATTTGTACGTTGTGGACACCAGCTTCTTTCCCAGCATTGGGGCGGTGAATCCTTCGCTGACGGCCATTGCCAATGCCTTGCGTGTGGGAGATCATCTGTTGCAACGGCTGAAATAAAACTGTCATGGCACAGCGCGACGAAATTTTGACCGTGTATGCCGCTGCCGTGGTCCAGGGCATCGGCCTGGTCACTTTTCCGGCGGCGGGTGCCGTGTTCACGAATCCGGATGATTACGGCTTGTCGAACACGGAATACGGCGGCCTTTTTTTGCCACAGGCGGTCATGGCCATAGCCGCGTCACTGGCAGGCGCGGGATTGAGAAACCGGCTCGGCACCAAACGGTTGTACATGCTGGGTCTGCTGGCCAATCTATTGGCCATGACTTTGCTGGTCACCAGCCGGTTCGTGATGCTGGAACATTCCCTCGCCTACGGAATCCTGCTGGCGGCCACCACCTGCATGGGCATCGGCTTTGGTTTCACCGTGCCGGCACTCAACACCTTGGCGGCAGCATTTTTCCCCAAAAAAGTCGATCAGGCGGTGCTTGGTGTGAATGCCCTGCTGGGGCTGGGCACGGCACTGGCACCGGTGTTTGTCGCTGTATTTATTGGCCTGGGAATCTGGTGGGGATTGCCGGTGTTGGTGGGAGCGCTGGTCATCGTTCTGCTTCTGTTCAGTTTCCGCCAGCCATTGAATGCCGGTGGACAGGTTGCGGTCCGTGCGGACGGGAAGTTTAAAATTCCCGGCCGGTTTTGGATTTTCGCCGCCTTTGCCCTGCTCTATGGCGTGTGCGAGACGATGAACGGCAATTGGGCCTCACTTTACATGCAGACCCATTTTGGTGCGCAGGCCGCGCAGGCATCGCTGGCGCTGACCTTTTTCTGGGCTTCGGTCACCGCCGGGCGTGTGCTCTTTTTCGCCATTGAAAAATGGTTTCCCGAACGCCTGGTCTGCCGCGTGCTGCCTGTCATTGTGACCGGTGCGCTCCTGGCCACGGCCTGCGTGCCTAGGATCGGCCCGATTCTTGGGCTGCTCACCTTTGCGCTGGCCGGACTTGGTTGTTCCGCATTGCTGCCATTGACCATCAGCTTTGGCCAGAAAGAGCTCACCGCCATCACCGCCTCGGTGGCGGGCGGACTCATCGCGTTCTATCAGATCGGTTACGGCATTGCTGCATTCGGCGTCGGGCCGTTGCAGGCACGGGCCGGGCTGGGTTTGAATTTTATTTACGGCGGAACAGCCGTGGTCGCCGGCCTGATGTGCGTGCTGTCCTTCAGCATCACGCGAACGGCGCGCCCCAGTTTTGATCCCTCAACCATCAACCCCATCAACCCAGGAGTAAAATTATGAGTCTTAAAGGCAAGGTTGCCATTGTTACCGGTGGCAACAGCGGCATCGGCATGGCCATCGTGTTGGAACTGGCACGGCAGGGCGCGAATATCGTAATTGATTATGTGGCGCACCCTGAGGCGACGGAGGCGCTCGAAAAGCAGGTTCATGACTTGGGCGATTGCGCCATTGGCGTGAAGGCGGACGTCAGCCAGATTGCCGACCTGCAGAATCTGTTTGCGGCTGCGGTGAAGGAATTTGGACGCGTGGATATCATGGTCAACAATGCCGGGGTCGAGACGCGCACTTCCGTGCTGGACACGACCGAGGCCCAGTATGAAAAAGTGCTGGCGATCAATCTCAAGAGTGCGTTCTTTGGCACGCAGCTGGCGGCGCAGCAGATGATCAAACAGGGTGGCGGCGGGCGCATCATCAACATCACCTCGGTGCATGAGGATTGGCCGATGCCGGGCAACACGGCATATTGTCTGTCCAAAGGCGGCATGCGGATGCTCACGCGGACTGCAGGCGTGGAGTTGGCGCCACATAATATCCTGGTGGTCGGCGTAGGTCCTGGTGCGGTCGCCACGCCCATCAATGTGGGGACGATGAGCGACCCGGAGCTGTTGCGGAAGCTGAACCAGGCCATTCCATTGGGACGCATGGCGCGGCCGGAGGAAATTGCCAGTCTGGTGGCGTTTCTAGCTGGTGATGGGGCGAGTTACATGACGGCGACCACGATCTTTGCGGACGGGGGAATCATGCAGAGCAGTCCGGGGCTTTGACCGGCCTGCGCGCGAATCATTTTGGCATGGACAGGCGGGCGGTCACCGGTTTTGGAGGAAGATCTTGCCGGGACGTTGTTTTACGGCACGTTTCATTTCCAGGCTGAACAGGGCGATGCTCACGGCGGAACTTGGCAGGCCGCATTGGCGAATCACTTCGTCGATGGCAAGTTCGCCGCCGTTGAGCGCGTCGTAGACCGCCTTTTCGTTGGCGGACAATTCGAGGGCCGGGAGCACGCCGGTTTCGTGAAGGGACGGCGGTTTGTTGCTGGCGGGAAAGAGGTATTCGAATTCGCTGAGGATGTCCTCGGCATCTTCGCAGAGCTTGGCCCCTTTTTTGATCAAGTCATGGCAGCCCTTGCTGCGCGGGGAATCAATCCGCCCGGGCACGGCGAAGACCTGGCGACCGTATTCGGTCGCAAAATTGGCGGTGATGAGCGCGCCGCTAGTGAGGTTGGCCTCCACGACGACGGTGCCGAGTGACATGCCGGCGACAATGCGGTTGCGGATGGGGAAGCTTTGCTTGTCAGCCGGACGGTTGAAGGGGAACTGGGTCAGCACCGCGCCATTGGCCGCGATGCGTTCGAAAAGTTCGGCGTTTTCGGGCGGAAACACAAGGTTGATGCCCGTGCCGAGCACGGCAATCGTCCGGCCCTTGGCGGACAAGGCGCCCTGATGGGCCGCCGTGTCCACGCCGCGCGCGCCGCCGCTCACGACGGTTACCCCGACATAGGCAAGTTGATAGGCGAGTTTGCGCGCGGTCTCCACGCCGTAAGGCGTCGTCATGCGCGAACCCACCAGGGCCACGGCATTTTTATCTTGGATCTTCGGCGCGCCTTTGACGTAGAGGACTAGGGGCGGATCATAAATCTCGCGCAAGGCCGCCGGGTACAGTTCGTCGCTTTGAATCAGGACGTGCACACCAAAATCCTGGATGCGTTTCAATTCGCCCGGCAGGTCCACCTTGGCCTCCCACTGGTGGATGGCGGCGGCCGTGTCCTCGCCAATGGTGCGGACCCGCAGCAGTTCGGCCTTGCTGGCGGTGAGGATTTTCGGGGCGTCACCAAAATATTCAAGCAGCGAACGGGCCCGTACCGGCCCGACACCCTCGATCATGTTCAAGGCAACCAATGCTTCACGTGCGTCCATCTGTTTTGGATAGCCGTTACGCCGTTCGTCTGCAAGCCCAACCTTTACGACAGGAACCACTTGCCATGGGTGGTCACAGAAATGCCGGGGCAATAATTCTGCGCTCGCCCGAAGGGCGGGTTTGCGGCATTATTTTCTGCCCGCTGCCGCGTGGCGGAGGGCCGGATAAAATTGAACACAATGGCGGAGAACAAATCCAATCTACCAGATAATAAATGAGCACGATCACCCGTGAACAACTGTTGCACCAATTGAACTGGCGTTATGCCACCAAGCAATTTGATCCGCAACGCAAAATCAGCCCGGCGGACTGGGCGGCCCTGCAGGAGACGCTGGTGTTGACACCGTCGTCCTGCGGCCTGCAACCCTGGAAATTTGTGGTGGTCACGAATCCGGCCCTGCGCGAGAAACTGGTGTCGGCGTCCTGGGGTCAGCGGCAGATCGCGGATGCCTCACATCTGGTGGTGTTCGCCCTGAAAAAGAATTTGTCCGAGGCGGATGTGGACGCCCATGTGCAGCGCATCGCGGCGGTGCGCGCCATTCCCGCCGCCAGTCTGGACGGTTTCCGTGCCATGGCGATGGGCACCCTGTTCAAGGGCCGGGATGCCGCCGCCCGTGTGGCCTGGGCGGCCGATCAGATTTATATCGCCCTGGGGAATTTCCTCACCAGTGCCGCCCTGCTGGGCATCGACACCTGCCCGATGGAGGGCATTGAGCCCGTGAAATACGATGAGATTCTTGGCTTGAACGCCCTGGGCCTGCATGCCGTGGTGGTGGCGGTGGCCGGTTATCGTGCCGCCACCGACAAATATGCCACGCACAAAAAAGTGCGATTCCCGGCGGACGAGGTCATCGTGACCTTGTAACCGTTTCATCCTGATTACAACAACCAACCTCAACCCCAATCAACTATGAGCATTAAAATCACCGGACCGGATCTTACGCAACGTCCCCCGCGCAGCCCGCGCACGCGTCTGGGCGGCTACGTCATTCTCCCGCGCATGCTGGACAAATGTCGTGCCTCCCTCATCGGTAAAAATGGCGAGTATCATTACAACTGTCCGCTGGACCAGCATTTCCTGAAATTCACGGGCATTGATCCCGAAGCCTTGAAAGCGGAAGTAGCCACCGGGAAGGGCGACGGCGCCATTCTTGAATGGATCCAAGCCCATGCGACGGTGAAAAACCAACCATGGGAAATCCTGCAATGGAGCGATTACCATAACCGGCGTGGTCCCGACAGCGATGCGGAAACCATCGGCTTCTTTGTGGCGACGGCGGGCAAGCTCAGCGCGACCCGCGAAGACATCCGCACTTGGGCGGACTTACTGGATTTGGACGATTACGTGAGCTTTGGCGGCAAGGCCTGAGCCGCAGCGGTTTAACGACAACGAACCGGGAGCCTAAATATTCAGGCCCCGGCTTTGCCTTTATCTCCCTGGCGTCAAGGTCCCCATTTTCCCGGCCGTCGCGAGGTATTCGGGGTCTAACTTGACCCTTTGGACTGGCACCGGATGGAGAACACCAAGGCGACGATTGCGGCGACCAAAAAGATCAGAATGAGTGTATGATGATGCATAAATTATTTTACCTTTCAGCTTCATTACGAGGCGGCTGCGGGAATCTTGCACATTATTTTTAAAAACAGGGATTGCGTCCGCCGGCAAAATGTAGGACAACTGACGCCCTTTTTATATGAGCCGGAAAACTACGACCAAAATAAACCCAGAGATTCAATTGCTGCAGTTGTTAAAGCAGGTGCTGCCCCGGGCCACGCATGATCCCGAGCTGGCGGGCAAAATTTATGCCGCCGTGGAGGCGGAGCTGAAGACCAAGTCGCGGAGCATGGCGTTTGAGAAATTTTGCACGGCGGTCGAACTGCCGGATCTGGAACCCAAGACGCTTAATGAAGTCAAATTGCAGTTGGCCTCGGCCTTTGGTTCCACGGGCGACGTGACCATCAAGCCGGATCCGGAGGAAAAGAACCTGAAAGTGGAGATTGAACTGCCCGATGGCACGCAGTTGCAGAGCCAGATTCCGGTGCGGCCGGTCACGCCTGAGAGCACGGATGAACAGGATGTGGTGCTGAAATATGTGCCGTGCCCGGTCAGTTTGCCCGGAGATCCGGAACTCGTCTGGCTGCTGGCGAAGCGGGAAAGCATGACCGCCGAGGAGGCGGGCATCGCCATCGCCAAGCTGGAGGATGATTTTTGGGCCTCCAAGCCCGGCCAGAAACTGCTGCGCGACCGCGTGGAGCGGAGTTTCCCGGAATTCATCAGCCGCGCCCCGGCGGGGATGTTGACGGAAGTAGGCATCAAGCGGCATTATAAAACTCCCGAGGCCGTCAAAGTGCTTCGCCCGCTCACACCGCAGAAACGGTCCTGAGCGCCGGTCTGATAACCGGATTTGCCAAAGACACCCGGGCAGGGTTAACTGGGCGGGTGTTGTGGGACCTCATCTTTGGCCGGCCGGCCGGGCCCGTGCCGACCACCGAATCGCTGCCGGTTGGTCCGCAGCGGGTGCAGCTCCGGTTGGTGCGCCATCCGCGCGCGCGACGTTATCTGCTCCGGCTTATGCCGGATGGCACGGCCCGCGTCACCATTCCCCGGGGCGGCACGTTGCAGGCCGCCCGTGATTTTGCCCGATGCCAGACGCCTTGGTTGGAAAAGCAGTTGGAGCGTTTTCAGCAACTGCCCGCCGCTCGGGAGGAATGGACCGTGGGTGGAACAATCTGGTTCCGGGGCGAGGAGGTGACCCTTCAAGGCTTGGAACCAGGATTTGTTCAGTTGGGCGAGGAACGGATAAAAACCAGTGCCGCCACAAACCTGCGGCCGATTATCCAAAAACATCTCCGCCGCCTAGCTGCCCGCGTGCTTTCAGCCCGCGTACTGGAACTGGCCCGTCTGCATGCGGTGGTGGTCACCCGGGTGACCGTGCGAAACCAACGCACCCGGTGGGGTTCCTGTTCGCGGCGCGGTGTGATCTCCCTCAACTGGCGCCTGATCCAACTGCCGGCCTTCGTCAGCGACTATGTGGTCCTGCATGAACTCATGCACCGGCGGCAATTAAACCACTCGGATAAATTCTGGCGGGAAGTGGAGCAGGTCTGCCCGGATTATCGGTCGGCCGAACGATGGCTCAAACAACACTCCGGTTTGCTGCGGTAAAAGCACAAACGGCGCCTGTGGTGACAGGCCCCGTAAAGTGCGAATTTGAATTTAACGTTCGTTTGCCCCGGGCATTGCTTAGGCCTGGCGGACGGCCGCGAGGCGGTCCATGCGGCGCTTGGCCCAGATGCCCATCGCGAGGAAGCCGCCCAAGGTCAGGTACATCGAAGGTTCGGGCGTGGCCAGGAGCGAGTGCACCGTGGCGGCCCCGACGTTAAAGGCAAACACCACGTCATTGTAATCTTTGTCCCCGCCGCCGTAAAGATCTTCAAAGGTGACGAAAATGTAAGGGCTGTTGAGTTGCGGCACGGCGAACATATTCGGGGTGAACATGCCCACATGTTGGAAGTCATCCGGATTGCTCGCGGCCCCGGCCGAGGAGAAAACCGAGCTGCCGCCATTGGCTCCATTGGAAATGATGAAGAAGTTCAACTTGGTCCCGGCGTTGTAAGTGCCGAGGTCTACGAAATCACCGGGCAGGAGGGGTTCGGAAGGGGTCCGGGTGCCGGTGCCGGCACCACCGTAACCCACGGTGCTGGAAACATCAGGGAAAATAATCTGCGGATCGCCGCTCTGGGTCCCGATGCCCGTGGTGTTGAAGCCCAAGGTGTTGTGGTAGCCGGCACCTTCATCGATGAAGATGGCCTGAAGGTCGGTCTTGCTGGCGAGCACCAATTTGGCCGGGTCCACGGCCACGACAGGCTGGGAAAGTGAGTTGTTTTGGCCTTCGGGCAGGTTGGCGAGGACATACTTGATGGCGGAAGGTAGCACTGTATTATCAAATTGCTTGGAGGCGGCATCGGAACCGGCGGCCATGACCGGGCCGACAATGGACAGTTGGAGCGGGTCAGCTTTGGATTGGACCGGGGAGACCGTGCCATCCACACTTGCGGGCACGGCGTATGTGGATAGGGTGGCGCACAGGGCGGCGGCGATGAGGGCGGGCAAACGGAGGTTTTTGATTTCTGATTTCATATTTTTTATATTTTTTAAGGTTGTTAATGTTTCAAACTGCACACCCACTCATAAGCAAGCCGCGTGCCAACTCTTTAAACTCGTTAAAACCCTCAAAATCATCTTATATGACAAGAAAGCGGTTCGTTTTTTATTATTATTTTTGCAAACGCATTGCAAATGCAATCGCATTGCGCGGTGGATGACAAATTTCCGTTTGGGGGATGGGCATGTGAGAGGAAACGTGCTAAACATCGGGCGGCCACACGACCCATGGTAATATGAACCGAACGAGCCTGATCATAGTAATAATCACCGCATTGCTCACCGGCGGGCTGCATGCCCAAGCACCGGATCCGACCATGGACACATTTATCCAAAATATGATGAGCCGGATGACCTTGGCGGAAAAGATCGGCCAATTGAACCTGCTCTCCGTGGGGTTTGATGTCACCGGGCCGCTGCTCAGTCAGGACGCAGATGCGAAAGTTCGCGCGGGGTTGGTGGGCGGAGTATTCAACACCTACACGCCAGCCGCAGTTCGGAAGTTGCAGACGCTGGCCGTGAAGCAGAGCCGTCTGGGAATACCTCTGTTGTTTGGGTGCGATGTCATCCACGGTTACAAGACGATTTTTCCTGTGCCGCTGGCCTTGGCCAGTACGTGGGATCTGGCGGGCATCCAGCAGAGCGCGCGGATTGCCGCGACTGAGGCGAGCGCGGATGGATTGAACTGGACCTTTTCCCCGATAGTGGACATAGCACGCGATCCGCGCTGGGGCCGGATCGTGGAGGGTGCCGGGGAGGATCCGTGGCTGGGCGCGCAAATTGCGGGGGCCATGGTGCGCGGTTATCAGGGCGGCGATCTCCGTCAGAACAACACTTTGATGGCCTGCGTTAAGCATTTTGCTCTGTACGGCGCGGTGGAGGCGGGGCGGGACTATAACACCGTGGATATGAGCCGGCTGGAAATGTTCCAGTATTATCTGCCGCCATATGAGGCGGCGGTGGCGGCCGGCGCGGGCAGTGTGATGACGTCCTTCAATGAAGTGGAGGGCGTGCCATCCACGGCCAACCATTGGCTGGTCACCGACGTGCTCCGCAGCAGTTGGGGTTTTCAAGGATTTGTGGTCACGGACTACACGGCCATCACCGAGATGACGGCGCATGGCCTGGGTGATGCCCGGACGGATGTCGAACTGGCCCTCAAGGCCGGTGTGGACATGGATATGGTAAGCGAAGCCTACTTGAAGTATTTGCCGGAATTGGCGGCGCGCGGCGAGGTGCCGGAGGCGCTGATCGATCAGGCATGCCGGCGGATTTTGGAGGCAAAATACCGGCTGGGACTGTTCACTGATCCGTATCGTGGCTGTACTGAGGAGCGGGCGCGCGCGGAAATTCTCACGCCGAAAAACCGGCAGGTGGCTCGGACTTTGGCTGAAGAATCGTTCGTCCTGCTCAAAAACGACCGGCAACTGCTGCCCTTGAAAAAGGGCGGCACCATCGCCTTGGTGGGACCGCTGGCGGACAATCAGTCGGATTTACTCGGCCCCTGGCACGCCGCCGGTGACTGGCGCACGATGGTTGGTGTGCGGACGGGCATCAGCAATGTGACCGGGTCCGCCCTCAAGGTTTTATACTCGAAGGGCGCAAATCTGGTGGACGATCCGGCGCTGCAAAAATTGCTGCGTATCTATGGCGCATCCATTCCTGTGGACCCACGTCCGCCCGAAGTGCTGCGGGCGGAGGCCGTCGCGCGGGCGGAACAGGCGGATGTGGTGGTGGCGGTACTGGGGGAATCAGCCCACATGAGCGGCGAGGCCGCGAGCCGGAGCGACCTGGGGCTGCCGGACAGCCAGGAGCAATTGTTGCGGTCGCTGGTGGCCACCGGGAAACCGGTGGTGCTGGTGCTGATGAACGGCCGGCCCCTGACGCTGGGCTGGGAGGCGGAGCACTGCGGGGCGATCTTGGAAACCTGGTTTGGCGGCACGGAAGCCGGCGACGCGGTGGCGGATGTGCTGTTTGGGGATTACAACCCGTCGGGGAAACTGACGGCGACATTTCCGCGGAGCGTCGGCCAAATCCCCATTTATTATAATCATAAAAATACGGGGCGGCCCTATCTGGGTGATTCCGGGGCGCAATATGTCTCCCGTTATATCGATGTGCCGAACGATCCGTTGTTTGCGTTTGGTCATGGTCTGAGCTACACCACGTTTGCTTTTGGTGAAATCCAGTTGAGCCAGACCGCAGTGGTCGGGGATGGCCCGTTGCAGGCTTCGATCACCGTGACCAATGCCGGCGTGCGGGCGGGGACGGAGACCGTGCAGATGTATATCAGTCAGCCAGTGGCCAGCCTGACGCGCAGCGTGGAGGATTTGCACGGATTTCAAAAAGTAAGCCTGCAGCCGGGCGAGGCCAAGACGGTGACGTTCCGCATCACGCCGGAGGATCTAAAGTTTTACCATGGCGACCTGAATTATGACTGGGAACCGGGTCGGTTTGTGATCCGGATCGGCGACAATTCCGCGGGCTGGTTGAAGTCGGCGACGGTGGATTGGCGGAAGGCACCGTAAATTGCGGATTTTAATTTAACGCTCAACAGCCTTTGTCCCAGAAGCCCCAGGCGTGAAGCCGGAGGAAACGATTGCGCTCAGGCGGTGCACTGTAATTCTGAGTATCAGCCCTCCCTATACTTGCCCAGTTCGCTTGCCGGGTTTTGCTTTGTATGAGACAATTTTAGTCATGGATGTTTTGACGCTAGCGCGGATCCAGTTCGGGGGCACCATCGCCTTCCACTATATATATCCGCCCTTGAGCATTGGGTTGGGGGTTGTGCTCGTAATCATGGAGTGGTTGTGGTTAAAAACAAAGCAGCCCATTTACCACCAGCTAGCCCGGTTTTGGACCAAAGTGTTTGCGCTGACCTTTGCCATTGGTGTGGCGACCGGCATCGTCATGGAGTTTGAATTCGGGACCAACTGGGCGACCTATTCGAGGTTTGTGGGCGATGTCTTTGGCAGCGCGCTGGCGGCCGAGGGGATATTCGCGTTTTTTCTCGAATCCGGATTTCTGGCCCTGCTGCTGTTTGGCTGGGACAAGGTTGGGCGCAAGCTGCATTTCTTCGCCACTTGCATGGTGGCGCTGGGTGCGCATTTCAGCGCCGTTTGGATTGTGGTCGCAAATTCGTGGATGCAGACGCCCTCCGGTTATCATTTGGTGGGCGAAGGCATGCACACGCGGGCGGAGATCACGGATTTCTGGGCCCTGGTGTTCAATCCCTCCATGATGGAACGGCTGGCGCACACGTTATGTGGGGCCTGGCAGGCCGGCGCTTTTCTGGTGGTGAGTGTCAGCGCGTGGTATCTGCTGAAACAACGCCATCTGGAATTTGCGCGTGCCTCGCTGCGCGTCGGGTTGGTGGTGGCATTGATCTCCTCACTGCTCCAACTGGTCACCGGGCACATCAGCGCCCAAGGCGTGGGCCGTAATCAGCCGGCCAAGCTCGCGGCCTTTGAAGGGCTCTACAACACCAGCTTAAACGCCCCGCTCACCGTCATCGGCTGGGTGGATGAGAAAAATGAAAAAGTTATCGGCCTTCAAATCCCCGATGCGCTCAGCTTTCTCACCCATAATGATTTTCATACGCCGGTGACGGGGCTGAATGCCTTTCCGCCAGCGGACCGGCCGCCGGTGACGGCGTCGTTTCTGTTTTTTCACGGGATGGTTGCGGCGGGCATGGCGACCATCCTGATTGCTTCGCTGGGATGTTTTTATTGGTGGTGCGGGACGCTGTTCGAAACCCGCTGGCTGCTCCGGATGCTCGTCTTCGCGGTGCTCGGGCCGCAAATTGCCAACCAGCTTGGTTGGTTCGCAGCGGAGGTGGGCCGCCAGCCATGGCTGGTTTATGGGTTGATGCGCACGCCGGCCGGCCTGTCCGCCGTCGTCACTGCGAATGTGGTGCTGACCTCGCTCATCATGTTCACAATCATTTATTTCCTGCTGTTCACGGTTTTCATTTATCTGTTGAACGACAAAATCCAGCATGGACCGCACGCGGATGACCTCATTCCGGCAGGCAAACTGGCGCTCCCGGCCCACGACCATCTCACCCCATGAACACCCTGCATCTCGATCTGAACACCATCTGGTTCATCCTCATCGGCGTGCTGTTCACGGGCTACGCCATTCTGGACGGCTTTGACTTTGGCATCGGCGCATTGCATCTGTGCACGCGGGACGATGCCGAGCGCCGCGTGCTGCTCAATTCCATCGGCCCGGTGTGGGACGGCAATGAAGTCTGGCTGGTTACGGCGGGCGGCGCACTCTTCGCCGCCTTTCCCAATGTCTATGCGACGGTGTTCTCAGGTTTTTACCTGGTGTTCATACTGCTGCTGGCCGCCCTGATCTTCCGGGGCGTGGCAATTGAATTCCGCAGCAAGCAGCCCATGTATTGGTGGCGGCAGACGTGGGACATCGGCTTTTCCGTGGGCAGCATTGTATGCAGCCTGCTAATCGGAGTGGCGCTGGGAAACCTGACGTGGGGGATTCCGATTGATGATCATGGTGAATTCGCCGGCACCTTTCTGGGCCTGCTTCGGCCCTATCCGCTGCTCATCGGGGTTACCACCCTGGCCTTGTTCATGATGCATGGCACCATTTACGGGGTGCTGAAAACCGAGGGTGCCCTGCACGATAAACTGCGTCGTTGGGCGATGCGTTGCATCATCGCCTTCGTCATCTGCGCCACGACCACCTCTATGGCCACGCTGTTGTATGTCCCGCACATCGCGGCCCGGGTGCGGGAGAATCCGTGGCTCTTCAGCGTGGTGCTGGCGAACATGCTGGCCATCGCCAACATCCCCCGGGAATTTCATCATCAACGCGACTGGCGCGCCTTCCTTTCCTCCGCCGCGGCGATGCTGACGCTCATGCTGCTGTTCGCGATCAACCAATATCCCTATCTCGTCTACAGCCTGCCCCAGCCCGAACATGGCCTGACAATCATCAACTCGGCCTCCTCACCCAAAACGTTGGAGATCATGCTCATCATCGCGCTGCTGGGCCTGCCGATAGTTCTGGCCTACACCGTCAGCATTTATTGGATCTTCCGGGGCAAGGTGAAAATCGACCGGATGAGCTACTGAATTGGATCCGATCACAACCCGCCGATGCGCGGCCATAACGGCTGGAGATCCGCATCCGAGAACGCGAGTTGCTTGATTTCCTTTTTGCCGCCCAGCGTGATGGCCTCCTGCAGCCATTGCCACGCCGCCGCCTGATCACCCAACTGACATTCATAGCACGCCAGATTGTAGGAGATCAACGATTCGGTGGGGAACAGCGCCCGTGCCCGCGTCAAGATTTCGCGTGCCTGGGGGATGCCACCATCCGCCTTGCGGCGCACCGCATATGCAAGGGAGACCCACGTGCCGACCTGATGGGCAAATTCATCCACCAGCCGGGTGGCCACCTCTGCGGCCTCGGCCCAGCGTTTGGACCGGGCAAAAATCTCGTAGCGCACCCCGAGCACCTGCAGGTGTGCGCGCAACGCTGGCGCGAGGCGTTTTAGATCCGCCTCCGCCTCCGCAAAATTACCGAGCTCCGCCCAGCCCTGGGCGGACAGCAAAAAAGCGAGTCCGGCGGTTCAATCGGATTAACCATACCCCAGTTTGGCAAAAAATGGGCCAAAAGTGAAGCCGGCTTGAGAGGGCTTATTATTTGCCCCGATTTGGTTTCAGGAGGGCCGGCCGGCCGACGGAAAATGTTCCGCCAGCAACTCGCCTGCTTTCTGCACACCGTGGATGATGCCGAAGGTAAATTCCCCCTGCCGGAAATATCCGGCCATCGCGTCCGCCAGCTCCCGCCAGAAAAAGTCCCCGCATTGGGCGTGCACGGCGGTGTCGCCGATCACTGCGAACTTATGGGCGCGCGGGGCAACGAAGATGAGCACGCCGTTCCGGTCCGGAGATTTGTCCAGGCCCAGCCGCATAAATTCCGCCTGGGCGGCTGCCATCGGAGTGTCGGTGTGTTTGGGGCTGATGGTCACGTGGATTTTACCGGTGGTCCGGAGCTCCGCTGCTTTAATGGCCTCCACAATGCCGTCGTGCTGCAGATGTTTGGCGAAAGATTTTGGGTGCATATGTAGCCGGTGGAAAATTACCAATGCCCTCCCGCGCCGCCCCCGCCAAAACTGCCGCCGCCGCCGGAGAATCCGCCGCTGCCGCTAAAACCACCGCCACCGGACCAACCGCCCCCGCCGCCGCCGCGGGTCCAGCCGCCGCCATAATAGCTGGCACCCCCGGACACCATGCCCTGCATGCGGATAAAAAACAGGAGCACTACGGCAACGATGAGGATGATGGGCACCACCTCGCTCCCGATGTCCTGATGATTATCCCCCACCGTTTCCCCGGTTCCCTTATATTCCCCCTTGGCGGCCGCGATCATGGAGGTCACCCCGGCTGTCAGCCCGCCGTCAAAATCCCCGGCCTTAAACCGCGGGGTGATTTGCTCATCAATGATGCGCTTGCACAACGCATCCGGCAGCGCCCCTTCCAGCCCATAACCGGTCTGGATGAACAGCGCGCGATCTTGCACAAAGACGAACAGTACCGCTCCATTGTTTTTATCCTTCAGCCCCACCTGCCAGGCCCGTGCCACGCGTATCGTGTAATCCTCAATGGACGAGTCCGACTGCATCTTGGGAAACACCGCTACCACGAGCTGCTCCGAGGTCTGTCGCTCAAAGTTTTCCAGTGTCTGGTTGAGCTGCGTGGCCGTACCGCGGGAAACGGACTGGGCGTAGTCGTTAAAATAAGCCGTCGGTGCCGGAGGAATGACCTCCTGCGCACCCAGCCGGAAGCCGGCCAGCAAAATCAATATGAGGCAAAGACGGCGCATGGCTCAGGGCTTGGCGGCGGGGGCCGGTTGATTGAAATCAAACTGCACCTTGGGCGCGGTCTCTGCCCCGGCGCTCGCGGCGAAATACGGTTTTGGGCTGAAACCAAAGGAGGCCGCATAGAATACCGCCGGGAACGATTTGACGGCGGTATTGTATTTTTGCACCGCCGTGTTGAAATCCTCGCGCGCGACACTGATTCGGTTTTCCGTCCCCTCCAGTTGCGCCTGCAATTCTTGGAAACCTTCCGTGGCCTTCAAATCCGGATATCGTTCCACCACCACCAGCAGGCGGGACAGGGCGGAGGTGAGCTGGCCCTGGGCGGAGTCAAATGCAGCGAGCTTGGCCGGGTCCGTCGGTGCGGAATTCGCATCCAGCTTAACCTGACCGACCGAAGCCCGGGCGGCCGTGATCTCCGTGAGCGTCGACTTCTCAAAATTCACCTCGCCCGAGACCGTGGCGACCAGGTTGGGGATGAGATCGGCACGGCGTTGATAATCAACCTGCACCTGGGCCCATTGGGTGTCCACCGCCTGGGAAAGGCTGACGAGCCGGTTATAACTGCCGCCTGCGATCGCGATGACAATCAGCACGAGCACACCCAAAACGACCACCACTCCGGCAATAATGGCTAATTTTTTCATATTCAAGGGAGAGTGTAACCCGGCCGGTCTGGGTAACAATTACAAAATCCGTTGATTTATGGAACCCGCCGCCCCGGCCGGCCGCGTATATTTAACGCTGTTTATGTTGGCCTTGGGGGATAAATGGATTTAATTTATGGGTTGTCAATGGTTTCCCGATGAAAACAAACATTGTGCTTGGCGTGACCGGCTCGATTGCCGCCCATAAGGCGGCTGATTTGGCGAGTCTCCTGACGCGGCAGGAATTCTCCGTCCGGGTGGTGATGACCGCCGATGCGCAGAAATTCATCACCCCGCTGCCTTTCAATACCTTGTCGCGGCATCCAGTGGTCACCGACTTATATGACGAGGAGGCCGGCTGGCAGCCCACGCATATCAAGCTGGCGGACGAGGCCGATCTGCTCCTGATCGCCCCGGCGACCGCCCAAGTGATCGCACGGCTGGCGCACGGGCTGGCGGATGATGCCCTGACCTGCATCGCACTGGCGCTGAACCCCCAGGCCTGCCTGTTGATCGCCCCGGCCATGAACGGCAAGATGTGGCATCATCCGGCCACCCAGGCCAATGTGGCGGCCCTCAAAGCTCGGGGTGCAGAATTTATCGGGCCAGATGAGGGGCTGCTGTCCTGCGGTTATGAAGGGGTGGGGCGGCTGTGGCCGGTGGAAAAGATTGCCGAACGTGCGGCCGGGTTGTTGCGTTAGCCGATGTCCGTGTCTGGTTTATCCATGAATACAGGTCATGCTGAATGGCTGAAACGGTGGCCGGTTTTGTTTGAAATTCCGGCCCCCGATCCCGTCCGTCTGCTCCGACGCATCAAGCTTAATGAGCGAAATTTGCTGCTGCCGGTCCGGGCGATGTTCATCGGGATGATCTGGTTCTCATTCTTCAACCACCACACGCCCTGGGTGGGGCAGATATCCAGCACGTTGGATGTGACGGTGGAACTGGTCCAATACATTTTCCCCTTTTATGTGTTGACCAGCGCGCTGCTGGCGTTGGTTATTCTGGGCATGGACCACCTGCCCCTGGCGGTGGTGCAATGGTCGGTGGTCACGAGCAGCATGGTGGACGGGCTTTTTATCGCCGTGATGGCCCTGATCACCGGTGGCCTGGACAGCCTGTTGTTCTGGTTGTTTGTCGGTTTGATCGTGCGCAACGCCATCAGCGTGCCGCCGGGATTCTCCCAGTTGATTCTCAATTTTTTCATCAGCCTGTGCTATGTGCTGGTGGCGGTGCTGGATGTGACGGTGCTCAGCAATTTGGATGACACGACCCGCCGCGCCTTTGATCAGTCGCCGCATGAGGACCTTGGCGAGCCATTTTTCCTCCGGTTGATGGTGTTGTGGCTGACCACGCTGTGCGGCTATGGGGCGCAGGCCTTTTTGGAACGGCAACGGCTGGCCGCCGAGGAGGCCGCTGAATTTACCGCGCGGGAAGGCCAGCTGCATTCGGCCGGCCGGCTGGCGGCGGAGTTTGCGCATCAGATCAAGAACCCCCTGGCAATCATCAACAACACGGCGTTCTCCCTGCAACGGGCGCTGCGGGAGGGCCGACCGCCAGTGGCCGAACAGATTGATATCATCCAGGAGGAGGTGACCCGGGCGGACCGGGTCATCACGCAGGTAATGGGCTACGCGAAATTAAGCGAGGGCCGGGTGGAGAAGCTGGAGGTGCTGGCCGAACTGGAAAACGCGCTGGCGCAGGTGTTCCCGACAGCGATGCCGACGGGTATCCGGATCTGTCGGGACTTTGGCCGCGGCTTTCCGCCTCTGCTGATGCAGCGCAGCCATTTGTCCGAAGCGCTGGTCAACCTGCTGCAAAACGCTCGTGAAGCCTTAAATGACCAAGGGACATTATTGGTCACGGCGACGTGCGACCAGAAATATACGGTGGAAATTTCCGTGGCGGACGATGGGCCGGGCATTGCCCCGCACCTGGTCGAACGCATCTTTGAGGCATATTACACAACGAAAACCAAGGGCACCGGGCTGGGGCTGGCCATCGTCAAACATAATGTGGAACTATACGGCGGCACGGTGCGGGTGGAATCGGTGCTTGGAAAAGGCGCCCGGTTCACGTTAAACTTTCCAGCCAAAACTTTGATGAAATGGAACGCCAAATGAGCCCCCCGGTGCCACCTGTGCTGGTCGTGGATGATGAGAAGAACATGCGTCACTCGCTCCAGACCATGCTGCGGGATGAAGGCTATGAGACGCGCCTCGCCGATTCTGCCGAGGCGGCGTTGGAGCTGCTGGCTGGCGAGGAGTTCTTCATGGTCATCACCGACGCCCGGTTGGGCGGCATGAGTGGATATGAATTGCTCGGCAAAATCCGGGTGAGCCGGCCGGATTTGCCCACGTTGATGCTGACGGCGTATGCGACCCCCAAACTGGCGGTGGAGGCGATCAAGGCCGGGGCGATGGATTATCTGGCCAAGCCATTTGCCCCGGAGGAGCTGTTTCATGCGGTGGCGCGGTGTGCCGAGCGCCATCGGTTGCTGCGGGAAAATGCGGCGCTCCGGGCCCGGACCGGGGAGTTCAACAGTCTGGATCAGATCGTTGGGGAGGCCCCGGCCATTCGGGCCATCCGCCAGTTGATTCAAACGGTGGCCCCAACGGATGCGCGGGTGCTGATCCTGGGCGAAAGTGGCACCGGCAAGGAACTGGTGGCCGGGGCAATTCATGGTCTGAGCAACCGCCGGACGATGAATTACATGCGTATCAATTGCGCGGCTATTCCAGAAAATCTGTTGGAGAGCGAGTTGTTTGGACATGAAAAGGGGGCGTTCACCGGGGCGCTCCGGCAAAAACTGGGCCGTTTTGAGGAGGCCCACTTGGGCACCGTTTTTCTGGATGAAATTGCCGACATGAGCCGGCCATTACAGGCCAAACTGCTGCGGTTTCTGGAGGACGGCTCCTTTACCCGGGTGGGCGGCACGCAGGAACTGCGGGTGGATGTCCGTTTGATCGCCGCGACCAATCACAACCTGCCCCAGGCAATTCAGGAGGAACGTTTTCGCGAAGATTTGTATCATCGCCTGAACGTGGTCCAGTTCCATCTGCCCGCCCTCCGTGAACGGAACGGGGACGTGCTGTTGCTGGCGGAATATTTCCTGCAAGTTTTTCGTGTGCGCATGACCAAATCGGTATCCGGTTTGGCACCTGGCACCAAGGAGAAGCTGATGGCCCACAGTTGGCCGGGCAATGTGCGGGAACTGCGCAACGTCATTGAACGCGCTCTGATTTTGGAAACCGGCCGGGAAATCCAGCCCGCCAGTCTGCCGGACTTTGAGCCGGACGCCCGCCGCCAAGGTGGCATGACCATCCAGGCCACGCCGGGTGAATCGCTCGATGACGCCCTGGCGCGGCTGGAACGCGAGCTGATCACCCACGCGCTGGCCGGGCATGATTTTAATCTGGGACGCGTGGCGGAATCGCTCAAGATTACCCGCCATGCGCTGCGTTACCGCATGCAGCGGTTAAACATGAAGCTGGCCGGTGAAGCCGGTTCGGGCCGGGAGGAGTCTTCCAACTAAATTTTTTATGTTTGCCTTGGTAATTGAAAACCTCAATCAGATAGGCTTTCCTTGGCCGGTTTTTTGGGGCTTGGTGGCGGCGGTTCTAATGGGCTTGGTGGCGGTATTTTTTTGGGTGCTGTTTTTTAAGAACAAGAAAAAGCGGAAGCGTAAGCACCGTGGCCATCGGCGCATCAAACCCACGCTCGCGCAATCCGGTGGCCTGCCGCCGGTCCGGCAGCCAGGCGAACGGCACTACCACAATAGTCAGCCATTTGACCCGTAAGCGATGCAACACAGCCAAGCCATCACCCGCAAAAGCGCATCCAATCTGGCGCTGGCCTTCGTGCTCCTGCCCAAGCCCAGGCGCGACGCCATGGCCGTGCTTTATGCGTTCTGCCGGGAGGTGGATGATGTGGCGGATGAGGATGCCGTACCGACAGAAATCCGTCGGGTCCGGCTGGCCGAATGGCGCGAGGACATCCGGCTGGCCTGCGACGGCGGCGCCCCACGCTTTGCGGTCAATCAGGAGTTTCAGCCGGTCATCAGGCAATACGGCCTGCGGTTTGAGTTGTTTGACGAGCTGATCCGGGGCTGCGAGATGGATCTGGACACCCTGGTTTACGAAAACTACGAACAACTGGAAATATATTGCCACCGCGTGGCGTCGGTGGTGGGGCTGCTGAGCATCGAGATCTTTGGCCACCAAAATCCCGCTTGTCACGACTACGCACTGCATCTGGGCAAGGCCCTGCAGTTGACCAATATTTTACGGGACGTCCGGGCTGACGCCGAACGGGGCAGGATTTATCTGCCGCAGGCGGAGTTGCGGCAGTTTCAGGTGACGCCGGCTGAAATTATGGGGCATCAGTATTCGGAACGTTACCGCGCCCTAGCGGTGAGTATGGCGGGCCGGGCCAGGCAGTTTTATCAGCGCGCCCGGCAAACGCTGCCGGCGGAGGATCGCCGGGCGATGGCCGCCGCCGAACTGATGGGCGCGGTGTACTGGCAGCTGCTGCTCAAACTGGAAAGCCGGCAGTTCAATGTCTTTGGGGCGGAACGCATCCGGGTGGGAAAGGCGCACAAGGTCTTCCTGATCCTGCAATCCTGGCTGGCATATGTCGCCAAGGCCAAACACTCGCTCTATGGCACGCCCTGAGTTCGTCCGCCGGCTCATCGTCAATGCGGATGATTTCGGGGCTTCCCCGGCCATCAATCAGGCGGTCATCCGTGCGCATCGCGAAGGCATCATGACCACTGCCAGCCTGATGGTCAATGAACCCGGTGTGTACGAGGCTGTTCGGCTGGCGCGGGAAAATCCCCGGCTGGGCGTCGGGCTGCACCTGACGTTGTTGCTGGGGCGGGCGGCGCTGCCGCCAGCCCAGATCCCCGGGCTGGTCGATGCCGGCGGTGAGTTCAGTCGCAGTCCGGTGGGCGTGGGGTTCCGCTACTTCTTTCAGCGCCGGCTGCGCGCGCAGTTGCGTGCCGAGATCCATGCCCAGTTCGCCCGGTTCCGGGCCACGGGGCTGACGCTGGACCATGTGAACGGGCATCTGCATATGCACCTGCACCCGGTGGTTTTTGGCATCCTGATGGAGGATGCGGAGGCGCTGGGCATCAAGCATCTGCGGCTCACGCGGGACTGCCTAGCGCGGAGCCGGCGCATGACGCGGGGGCGTTGGGGTTACCGGCTCTCGCACGCGCTGATCTATGAACTGCTCTCGGGCCGGGCACGCGAGCCGCTGCGGCGGCGCGGCATCCGGCATGCGCAGATCACCTTCGGCCTGCTGCAGACGGCGCAGGTGGATGAGGCGTATGTCCTGAAGCTGCTGCCGGAGCTTTCGGCCGGTGATTCCGAGCTTTACTCGCATCCGTCGCTTGAGGAAGCTAAACCTGAGTTCGAAGCCCTCATCAGCCCGCAGGTCAAGGCCCGGGTGCGGGAGCTGGGCATTGAGCTGATTCGTTACCAGGATTTGTGATATGACCAAATTATTGATCATCCTTTTCATCGCCTTCAGTTTTGAGGCCATCGGGGTCATCACCTTGAAGTCGGGCATCAACCAGATCACGGCCCGCTATGATGTGCGGGCCGCCAATTTGCCGCGCTGGAAGAACACGCTGCGGCTCGTGGGCGACTGGTTCACCAACCGCTCGGTGCTGCTGGGGTTGCTGCTGGAGATGATCTTTTTTGTGCTGCTTCAATATCTGCTGGCACAGGAGGATGTCAGTTTCATCTGGCCGCTGACGGCGCTGAGCTTTGTGATGACGACGCTGGCGGCGAAGTTCATCCTGAAGGAGAACGTGGATGCGGTGCGGTGGGGCGGGGTGGCGCTGATCATCTTGGGGGCGGCGTTCATCAGCTACAGCGAGCATGCCAAAGATAAGACGCCCAAGCTGGAGGCGGGGGCACCGGCGGAGGTGAAGTAGGAGCGTCCCAAAAAGGACAAAAAAGGGGTAAAATAAGGTTTCCCAATTTTTTTTGATGCCGGAATAGCCGGAAATCCCGTACGACGGGCCTCCGGTGAATTTGTATTATTATATAAAATATATTAAAAATGGCGTAACTGGCAGAAAAGCAACCAGTTAAGTATTTTTGAATGTTGTTTTATACGTAATTGTTTTGATTTTAATGGTTTATGATGTTTACGTATAGCGTTTTGAGGGGTGAAGGGTGGTTTATTTGAAAACGGAATATACGAAATAAAGATGGGCGGGGTTGAGCGGTGGATGGCGGGATGGCATGAATAAAGTTAACCGGTACCGCTCCGGGCAATCGCTGCACGATGAACGGGCGGACAAAACTTTCAATTATCGTCCGCGCACTCAAGAGGTCGTCTATTCCGAAATCATGTCCCCGGCGAACGCCCCCGGCTGGCTCAGGGAGCCAAGCCCGGACATTCAGGCCGGGACGAGGAAGCAACGCGATGTGCGGGAACAACTCTGGAACACGGTCGAGCAGGTCGAGAAAGCACGTCAACACGGCTCTGGAAAAAGCCGGTCGTGAGGAACGGGTTGACCGCCGCTCGCTCAAAGCTCGCGGGATTGAACAAATCCCAGAGCCGAAAATCGGCGTCGCGGCT
>Ga0302319_10003118_pt1 | contig 35054 bp, 23 predicted proteins | sample Bog_T0_2_FD_203319 | JGI IMG/M metagenome (GOLD analysis project Ga0302319, IMG submission 203319) | Peat permafrost microbial communities from Stordalen Mire near Abisko, Sweden - Bog_T0_2 | ecosystem: Environmental > Terrestrial > Soil > Wetlands > Peat | place: Sweden: Abisko, Stordalen Mire...
GTAGGCTGCCGCCGTCAGCACGAAAAAAAAGAACAGGAAGAACGGGCTTCGCGGACCTTCCGCAAATACCGAAATGAAAGCAGGCCACACAATGTCGGCTGCATGTACCAGCAGCCGAAACGACGCCGTGGAGGCCTTCCGACGCCGCAGGAGCATCAGGATCAAAATGCTATTCGCCAGGTAGAAAACGAACAGACCGTAGGCGGCGCTTGAACGGCCCAACTGCGTCGGGTCCATGTAAATCGCTACCAGGGCGGAAACCGCCAGAAACACGCGCGCGGTCGCCAGCCATCGCTCCGTCCGGCGAGTCTCGCTGGGATCTGCTGGAGCTTGTGGTCTTCCAAAAAAACGGTGGTTCGCATCAGTGCGCAATCGAATCACGTCCCGGAGAGCGGATCTTTCAGGTTAAAGGGATTGTCTCGCATAGTATTGTGTCGCATAGTATTGATAAGAAAGATCAGGAGCAAGCAAAACTTTATGCGGGTGATTCCTCGGACACCCTGGCTCTGTGTCCAAGGGCGAACTACTCGCCAATCAGGTAGATTACTTCGGTAACCCATTTCTTACCTAACCCCAGTCTAAAATGGCAGCGAGGATTGTATCTTGCGCACCTATTCCAAGCTTTGGATCGCCGCCGTGGCAGCCTGTCTGGTGACCCTGGTCCTGGCTGCGCTTTTTCTGCATCAGTCTTTTCGGCTTACTGCCCTCAGCGACGTAATCCAGTGCCTCTTGCTGCTTTCTGGGACAATTTCCCTCATTCCCCATGCGGTGCGGTCACGCGGACGCTTGCGCCTGTTCTGGATGCTCATCGCCACCGGCATTGCCTTTTGGTTTTGCTACCAGTTGTTCTGGACCTATTACGAAGTCTGGCTGCGTACCGATGTCCCGGACCTCTGTGCCGCCGACATGATCCTTTTCCTCCACATTGTGCCATTGATGGGCGCTCTGGCCCTCCGTCCTCACGCCCCACAGGATGAATATTCCGCCACCCTGCGCCGCCTCGACTTTGCCTTGATGATGATCTGGTGGATGTATCTCTACGTCCTCATTGTGATCCCCTGGCAGTACGTCGTCGCCAATGTAACGGCCTACAATGACAATCTGAATTCGTTGTATCTCATCGAGAAACTGGCGTTTCTTAGCGCCCTCGCCCTGGCTTGGAGAAGCAGCAAAGGCGGCTGGAGAACTTTCTATGCCAGCCTGTTCGGCGCCAGCATTACCTACGCCGCCAGCTCTCACATCGCCAATTGGGCCCTCAACCGGCACAGCTATTACAGCGGAAGTCTCTACGACATTCCCCTCGCGGTCTCCATGGCGTGGATCACCGTGATCGGTCTGTGGACCCGCGAGCCCGAACCGCACGCCGCCGTGCGCTCCGCTTCCACATTTCATGGCGTGTGGCTGGCCAGGCTGGGAATGATCGCCGCCTTTTCGCTGCCGCTGTTCGCGGCTTGGGCTCTGCTGGATGGAACAATTCCACCGCCTATCCGTTGGTTCCGCATAGTCTTGACTCTGGCCATGGCCCTTCTCATGGGCATCTTGGTTTTCGTGCGGCAGCGTCTGCTGGACCGGGAATTGGGCCGCTTGTTGGCCGACTCGCGGGAATCCTTCACCAATCTGAAGCGTCTGCAGGCGCAAATCACCGAATCCGAAAAACTAGCCTCCATCGGCCAACTGGTCGGCGGTGCCGCGCATGAACTGAACAATCCCATCGCCGCCATGCTGGGTTATTCCGATCTGCTCCTGAGCACGCCTCTCAATCCGGAGCAGCACGAACTGGCGGAGAAAATCGGGCAGCATGTTCGGCGCACCAAGTCACTGGTGGCCAGTCTGCTCAGTTTCGCCAAACAAGGGCCCGCCGCAATGGCTCCCGTGGATCTCAACACCGTGCTGCGGACCGCCGTCAAACTCGCTCAACCTCAGTGGCAAGCTCTCAAAATCGAAGTGCAAACTGAACTGCAACCCAACCTGCCAGTCGTCCTGGGAGACTCCAACCAGTTGCTCCAGGTTTGCGTGCAGATCCTCAACAGTGCGCTGCATGCGGCGGATCAGCGCTCTGGACGAATTCTGACTATTGCCGCACAACACAAAGACGGCCTCGCCATCATCAACATCTCCGACACCAGCTCCGCCGTGAGCCCTGCCGAAAAAGAAGAAGAACGAGAAGAAGACCAGACTCTCTCCGGCCTGGGCCTGAGCGCCTGTCAGGGTATCCTGCAGCAACACCACGGGCGCATCTTCTGGGAGCGAGACCGGAAAGCTGGAACTACGATCCGCATCGAACTCCCGGTCATTCCTGGGGAGCCAGAGAAATCGACTGGAGCTGGGGCTCCGGCGATATGGCAACCTCAACCGTCCGCTTGAGCTGGCCGCAAGCCGCGTAGATGTCCCGTCCCCGCGGACGCCGCAGGAACGCCGGAATTCCCGCATCGCGCAGAGTTTTCTGAAACGCCGCCACTCGCTCTTCGCTGGGAGTGGTGAAGTCAATTCCCGGTCCTGGGTTCAGCGCGATCAGATTCACCTTGCAGCGCAGCCCACGCAGCAACTCAGCAACTTCCCTAGCATTCTCCGGCGTGTCGTTCACACCGCCGAGCAACACGTACTCGAACGTGATCCACTCGCGGGTACGCAGGGGAAACGCCCGCGCCGCTGCCATCAGCATTTCCAGATTCCATTTCTTATTGAGCGGCATAAGACGAGTGCGCCACGCATCGTTCGAAGCGTTCAAAGAAATCGCCAGCTTCGGCCGGATGGTTTCAGCGCCAAAATCATGGATACGCGGCACAATCCCCGACGTCGACACCGTCATCCGCCGCTCTGCAATACCTACACCCTCTACCAGCAGACGCGCTGCCTTCACGAAATTCTCGTAATTCAGAAACGGCTCGCCCATTCCCATGAAAACCAGGTTAATGCGATCTTCCGGCGGCGAAACGCCTTGATCCTTGAGCACCGCGCAGACCTGCCCTACAATCTCGCCCGCCGTCAGGTTACGCTTCACGCCCAGCAGCGCCGTCAGACAGAACTGGCAATCCACCGCACACCCCACCTGGCTGGAGATGCAGATCGTCGAGCGACCGGGATTTTGTCGGGCCCTATCTTGCGGCATCTGACTTTCGGTTTGCTTTTGGGTGGCGCAGCGCTTCAGCGCTGCGATAGGCTCATCCTTTTCGGAACGAGCTTTAGCCCCTGAAGTGCCTAGGCTGGAATCATCAGCTTCATCGCCAGCGTCAGACCCATCCCCCGCTTCCCCTCCATCGCCCTCCGGCATCCAGACGGTCTCCACGCTCTGCCCATCCGCAAACCCAATCAAATACCGCACCGTCCCATCCACCGACACAAACTTCTTTTCGATCCGCGCCGCCCCCACCTGCACTCCGCTCTGAATCAACTTCTCCCGGAACCCCTGCGGCAGCGTGGAAATCTCCTCCAGCGTCTCCACCCGCTGCCGGTACACCGCATCCATGATCTGCTTGGCGCGATAGCTGGGCTCACCCGCCTCCCTCACCATCGCGGTGATCTCCTCGCGGTTCTTGCCGAGTAGCGGCGATGTTAGAGGTTCACTCATAAATTGATGATCCATTCTCGCCTACCGAGCTGCAACGCCCCGAAGAACGTCTGCAACTTGCTGATTCTAAGCCACTAACCTTCTTATTGTTGCACACCCCACCTGGCCCTGCCAGATGTGTAAGAATAGTAAAGCACCTTCAGGGCAGGATCCGCGATCAAAACTAAGTCATGGTAAAAGAAGTCCGCAATATTCGTCGTCAGGTGCTGCCCCACGGCCTCACCGTCATCACCGAGCAGATGGAGCACATCCGCTCCGCTTCCATCGGCATTTGGCTCGAGACCGGCTCGCGCGACGAGACTCCGCAGGTCAACGGCATCTCCCACTTCATCGAGCACATGGTCTTCAAAGGCACCAAGCACCGCACCGCCGAAGAGATCGCCCGCCAGGTCGATTCCATCGGCGGCAACATGGACGCCTTCACCTCCAAAGAATGCATCTGCTTCAACGTCAAGGTGCTCGACGAACATGTCCCGGTCGCGCTTGATATTCTCTCCGACCTCGTCCTGCACCCCACATTCACCACCGAAGACATCGCCCGCGAGCGTGGCGTCATCCTCGAAGAGATCAAGATGGACGCGGACAATCCAGACTACCTCGTCCACGAAATCTTCACCCAGAACTTCTGGAAAGATCACGCGCTGGGCAAGCCAATCCTGGGCACCAAAGAGACGGTGAAGAAATTCGAACGCCAAGCTGTGCTCGACACCTACGCCCACCGCTTCGCGCCCGGCAACATCATCGTGGCCGCCGCCGGACATCTTGACCACGATCATTTCGTCGATCTGGTGGTGAAGCACTTCGAGCACCTGAAGCCCGCGCAGAACGGATTCCATGAACCCGCACCCAAAATCGTTCCTCGCATCGTGCTGCGCAACAAGAAGGCGCTCGAACAGGTTCAACTCTGCATCGGCGTTCCGGCGTATCCGATTGCCCACGAGAAGCGCCACGCCGGTTACATCCTCAACACGCTGCTCGGCGGAGGCATGAGTTCTCGCCTGTTCCAGAACGTCCGCGAGCGCCAGGGCCTGGCCTACTCCATTTACAGCGACCTCAATCCCTACCGCGATACCGGATGCATGGCAGTCTACGCCGGAACTTCGCTGGCCTCGGCGACCAAGGTGGTGAAAGCTGTCGTCACCGAATTTCGCGATCTAAAGACAAAGCCAGTACCCGAAGAAGAATTGCGCCGATCCAAAGATCAGCTGAAGGGCAGCCTGATGCTTTCGCTCGAGTCGAGCACTGCACGAATGTCGAACCTGGCGCGCCAGGAAATGTACTTCGACCACTTCCAAGATCTCGATGAACTCATCGAGAAGATCGAAGCCGTCACCGCCGACGATCTGCAGAGTCTGGCGCAGGAGTTCTTTAAGACCGAATCGGTTGCCGTAACCGCGCTGGGCAATCTGAGCGGACTGAAGATTTCCCGCGATCAGCTTGCCTGCTGAAAACTTCGTTTTGAAAGGGTACGGCTCATCCGCTTGACTTACCCTGTGTTCCCTCAGTGCCCTCTGTGTTTAAGCCTTTGATCTCATCTTGTAACTTTCTAACCTGCGGCTCATCCCATCTCAGCCTGCAGGTACAAACCTGCCGGACGACCGAACTCGATATCTCTCCAAGGAGAAAACTATGAAGAAGATTTTCGGCAGTTTGCTGCTCGCATGCATGTTGGCTGCGCCACTGGCTGGCTTCGCTCAGGACTCGATGAAGCAGGACAACTCAACCCATGACACGATGAAAAAAGACGACTCGATGAAGAAAGACGACACCAAGAAGACGACCAAGAAGGCGAAAACCGCGAAGAAAGACTCAATGAAGAAGGACGACAGCATGAAAAAGGACGACATGAAGAAAGACGACAGCATGAAGAACGACCAGATGAAGCCGAATTAGTCTGTCGTCCGGGCCGCAGGCGCGGACCGTCGGTCCGCGCCTCGCTGTTTTCTCCAGAACGATGCCGACTCAATGTCCTGCCGCATTCTGCCCAGCCGCACTGAGGAGTTCCTCTTGTTCTTCTTCCTCCTCCGCCGCGGCACTGTCAGCAACCTCGGCCCCGGAATGACCAGTCACTGACGTCTTCAAATATTGCCGTAAGCACCGCGAGCATGGCACATATCCATCCTGCATCGCTTGCTTGGCCGTAATCGTTCGCTCGGAAGCTTTGTCATGGATGAACGGACATCCCGCCACGTGAAAAACTTTGGATCCGGATGAAACTACCACTTGCATGTCAGGAGGCACGCCGTGAACCGGCGCCGCGAGTATCGACCTTACGGGATGCCTGAAGCTAAACGTGTTCGTCAATTTCAATCCACCAACGATCAAAGCGATCGCCGCCACCGGCACCAGCCACACCGACCAGCTTGACCATCTCTCCCCGCCCGCTTTCTTCGCCAGCCGTTTCTCTAACCTCCTGCTGAAGCCCGTAGGTACTTCCAGCATCCGTTCATCGCCATAAAGCTGGACCACGTTCCGCGTCCCCGCCAGCACCGAGGCACAGCGCTTGCACGCACGGAAATGCTCTTCCATTGTCGAGCGCAGCGCAGCATCGACGTCTCCATCGACGTAATTCGAAATCTCCTTCCACACCTGTTCGCAATTCACCACTTCGCGGTTCACCATGGTTTGGTTCCCTTCTCGAATGGAAGCCGGCTGAACCAGCCCTGTTCCCATCCGGCGGCTAGCAGATCGCGCAACATCAGCCGCGCCCGCAACAACCGCGTCTTTACCGAAGCCGCCGTTATACCCAATGCCTCCGCCGTCTCCTGAATGTTGAGGTGTTCCATATCGCGCAGCACAAAGACTTCGCGATACTTGCGATCGAGCGTGGCCAGAGCCTCGGCCAGCCGCTGCCGCACTTCCTTGCGTTCCAGTGCTTCCGACGGTATCTCGCGCCAGTCGGCGAAATCCCGGGGTGCGTATCCACTTTCTTCGTCGACGCGGTTGTCGATGCCTTCCATAGGCACAGTTCGCTCCCTTCGGCGGCGCATTAGAGCCTCGTTCACCGTAATCTGGATCAGCCACGTGCTGAAGCGGGCTTCGGCGCGGAACTGCCGGATGTTCGCGAATGCCTTCAGCATCGCTTCCTGGGCTGCATCCTCGGCGTCATGCTCATTTCGCAGAATGGCGAGAGCCGCAGCGTAGACCCGCCGTTCATAGGGCCGGACCAGTTCGTAGAACAATTCATGCTGGCCGCGCTGGACATCCGAAATCAGATCCCGCTCGCGCGTGCCCATCTGCACCGGATTGTTCAACACCATGCCTGGTTCGGACATCTTGCTTTCAGTTCCCCAGGGGCTTGAAGCCCGTCTCCATTGTGGCTCGGAACGCTATGTCTGAAGCCATACCCTGATACGAATCTCGGCCTCCGCAGATTCGTGCCATGCTGCTCCGGAGATTCGTATCAGGGCACGCCTTCAGGCGTGCCGCAGGCGTCCTCTCTTTCAATCTCGCCTTTAGGCGTTGGATCGTCCGGAACAAAATACTCCGGATCTTTCTTCCAACCCGTTAGCATGGAAACGAAATTGTTCCAGCCGTGCAGGATCACCATGACGAGATGTCCCAGCACAAAAAACAAAATCGCCCACATCACTGCGAAATGCCAGATGCGCGCGTAGTGAAATCCTCCCATCATCCACGCCAGCCAGGAGAATTGAATCGGCTTCCACACCACGAGACCGGTAAGTACCGATAGAACCCCCAGTCCGATCGCCGTTGTATAAGCGTGTTTCTGCAGCGGGTTGTAGGCTTCGCGAAGCGGCGGCTTCGGACCGAAAAAAAAGTAGTGCTTCACCATCGGCCACACGCCCGGAACGTCACGAGGAGTAAACAAGACCTGACGATAGTTCCCACTGAAGATCTGGTAGCCGAGATAGAAAACTCCGGTCGCGATGTAAATCCACATGAAGGTGAGATGCCACTGCAACCCTCCGCCCAGCCAGCCGCCGATGGCGAACGCTTTCGGCCAATGCAGCAAGTCCTTCTGCGGAATCTTCGCGCCGAAGCTGGGAAAGGCCCGGAAAATCTGCAGCCCGCTGCCTACCATCACAAACAGCGCGACGGCATTGATCCAGTGACACAGCCGCACCACAAACGGATGCTCATAGACCGCCCGTGCCACGACCACAGGCGCTTCTTCTTCCCCGTCGGCGTTCTTGCCCTTAGCCTGAATGATTTCGATAGCCGCACCGCTCATCAGCCCAACCTCCGACGCCTACGCTAAAGCCGGCGAGACGCCGGCGCTACAGCCCGTAAAACCACGAATAGCCCTGATCTTCCCAGTAGCCGACCCGGTCGAGCACGTGCGTCACTTTCAAATCCGTCAAGTATTTAGCCTGCTTGTAGCCGATTTTCGTGGGGATGGTTAGGCGCAGAGGCGCACCGTGCGCACGCGTAAGCGGCTGTTCGTACATTTCATAGCAGAGCAGAGTCTGGGGATGCAGTGCCGTCTCCATATCCAGCGATTCGTAATAATCGTCGGCGCAGTTCACGGTAATGAAGCGCGCAGCGGGATCGGCACCCACGAGTTGCAGGAAGTCGGAGAGCCGTGCGCCCCCGAACCGTCCAATCACGTCCCATCCCTCAACACAGATGTGGCGGGTATTCTGCCGAAAGCGCGGCAGGGCCTGCACTTGCGCCAGCGTGTATTCCCCAGGCTTCTGCACCGCTCCGCTGACGGTCAACGTCCAGTTTTCGAAGATCACTCCGGGATCGTCGACGTCGTAGCCATTGATGGGGAATTTCGCGAACGGAGTCAGTTCGGCGTTGTCGAAAGTCGTCGCCAGATGGCGCGAGCGAAAGAGCCGCGCCGAAGCCCAATCGCTGAAACCCAGGCCCTTCTTGAGCAACCCTTCCTGCAGGCTCGGGACGGCGAACGCCCCCAGCGCCAGCACCGGAGTCAGCTTAAGCAATTCGCGGCGCCCGATTTGCCGGAACTTCTTTTCATCCATTTCGCGACCGCTTATTTTGCGATCATTTATTTTGCGATCATTCACTTTGCGATCATTCACTTTGCGATCATCGTTCTTCATGAATTAGACCTTCTAGGAGCTCACTGGTATGCAGCCATGAGATTCACAACCCTCACGAAAGTTTCGCGCTCGCCGAAGTTTCGCCCCAGCCCAGTTTGAGAATCATAACGCGTCGGCGTCCACTTAGACCGTACCTTTTGCTGGCCTTCGGAGCGGTTTCAAGGCATACTAGCGGGAGAGCTTAACCTCCCAGGAGCGACCCGGTTCGGCGGTTCAGAATCAGCAGCCCAGATACGGACGCTCAGGTTCCTGCATGTCGAGTGTAAAAACCATCGTGCCAAAAACCGATCACGCTTTGGTGGCAGAGTCACGCAAAAATGCGGCCGAAGATCCCCGGCAGCGGGGACTGATGCTGGGGTCTCTCTGTTTGCTTCTGCTGGCCCTGGGCATCGTGCTTTGGCATGACCGCGATTTCTGGTTCCCGGAGGCTATGGAAGCGGAGTCGGATCAGCCGGCCGAAAGTTCACCCGCCGTGAAAGCAGCTCCGGTGCGGGAGCCCGCTTCAGTCGCCAAGCCCGCGCCGGTAGCAAAACTGCACCACAGAGTTCCATTGAAGCCTGACAAGAACAAAGAAGCGGCGGCAGGAACGACGGCTCCCGACTCACAAACTCCGCCCCCGGCCGTGGCAACCACTCGAACAGTCCTGCCTCCTTTAGAGGTCGAGGTGGTCGCCGGCGACACGCATCGCACCATCCACCCGGGCAGCAGTTCCGTGCGCGTGGACTTGCAGCCGGGCACGCCTCCGCAACCCGCGATAGACGCGGAGCCCTCCGGCGATTCGGAGACCGCGGCGAGTGTCACCAGCAATGCCGCCGAGCGCGTTCAGATGTCCGCCGACGCGTCTGAGATCGTGACCAGCCCGGTGCGGCCTAATTATCCGCTGCTGGCACGGCAAATGAAGGTGCAGGGATCGGTAATTCTACAGGCACTGATTGGCAGGGATGGAATCATCCAGAACCTGCGCGTGGTCAGCGGCCCGCACATTCTGGCCTCCGCGGCCGAGGACGCCGTCCGGCAGTGGCACTTCAAACCGCACTACCAAGGCAACGAAGCGGTCGAAACTCAGGCCAAGATCACGGTCAACTTCACCATTTCAACCAACTGAAGTTTCTCTCCGCGATGCAGCGTGCCCGACGTTCGAGCCTGCTTTGAGGTAAATACTTGGACGAGAATGTGGCCCAGGGCGCGCCTCAGGTCGGGCGTCTGTCCAGCTTCGAAAAAAATCTTCACATACTCTTCGTTGTACAATCTGAAGCCGTATTGCCCCGGGAAGACGTGCCGCAGATAGAGCACGCGAGCCGAGGCTTGGCTTCCACATGCACACAACCATTCTCGCCGCATTTCTTGAGATCTCTCGCACGGTGGTTTCGATGTGCGGCGCCGGTATCCTGCTCTTCCTTGTTGCGCTGTGGGCTGCGAAGACCGATGTCAGCCATGCCCGCGGCCTCGACAAAATCGTAGCTCTGAGCAATTTGTGTTTCGCCATCCCCTTGGCGGTTTTCGGCGCCCTTCATCTCTCGGACGCAAAGTCCCTCATGCCCATGGTGCCCTCATATATGCCGTGGCCATTGTTTTGGGCGTATTTCTTTGGTTTTGCGCTGCTGGCCGCGTCTCTGAGCATTGCGACAAGAAGTCAGGTGCGCTGGTCCGGCTTGCTTTTCGGCATCGCGATGTTTCTTTTTGTGGCGATGTTGATTATCCCGGGAGTTGTCGCCAACCCCAGAGACAGAATTGGATGGACTCTTATCTTCCGCGAAAGCTCATTCGGGGGCGGAGGCTGGATTCTTGCGGGAAACGCCCTGCGCGGGCAAAGCCGCGGAAAAGGAGGGCGCAAGCTCATCACCGGGGGCCGCGTGTTGGTCGCGCTCGCGGCAATATTTTTTGGAGTTGAGAATTTCTTGCACCCAGCGAACGTTCCCGGAGTGCCGCTCGAAAAACTGATGCCCGTGTGGATTCCCGCGCACCTGCTCATTGGCTATCTGACGGGCGCGATTCTTATGGTTGCCGGGGCAAGCATTCTGCTGGGCAAGAAGACGCGCATAGCGGCAACGTACCTCGGCACATGGATTGTGCTGCTGGTCTTGTTCATCTATGGGCCCATTCTGATTGCGGCGCTGGCCGACCCGAGCACTGGCGTCAAGATTCAGGGAATCAACTACTTCGCGGATACGCTGCTGTTTGCGGGAGCGATTCTCGCGCTCGCCACCGCGACGCCACGCACGGACTAAAGTACCGTCTGCGACTAGGCCCCAAATAACGAACGCCCCGATCTCTTTCGAGATCGGGGCGCCCGGGCAGCCCTCCCCCAGAACTGCTCACCTGTGAAACTAAACGCTCGATAGAATTCTGCAAATGGCACTACGGTGCCATCCCCCTACCCCGAAGTGCCATGTGACCCAGGGTCGTGCAAAGCCAGAGGTTCGGCCGCCTAACTGCGGATTACCAGCGGGTCTGCTACTGCCCTGCAGTTCTGAAGTCAGCCCACTTCCCTGCCGATAGAGAACCCAGCAATCATTCTCCGGAAGCCGTCATGACAGCTTTTCAGGATCCAGAAATCTATCGCGACATCCTCGATGGTCTGCAGATTGGGGTTAGCGTGCTCGATCTGCAGAAGAGAATTGTCTTCTGGAGCGAAGGCGCCGAACAGATCACGGGCTATGGCAGGATCGATGTGCTGGGCCATGCCTCGGCGGACAGCATTCTTCTGCATTGCAACCAAATCAGTTGTGAAATGTGCGCCGAGAAATGCCCCCTGGCAACGGCGCTGCATGAGGCCAAGCCGGTGGAAGCCATGAGCTTCATTCATCACAAGGCAGGACATCGGATTCCGGTGCGCACCTGGGCAATTCCGCTGCGCGACAAGCGCGGTTCGATCATCGGCATTATCCAGACCTTCGAAGGCGAGTTTGCCTTACCTGGTCCGGATCCGAACAACCGCAGCATGAAAGAACAGGGCTGGCTTGACGAAGTGACGGGATTGCCGAATCAGGCAGTGATGCAGTCTCACCTGCGCGAAACGCTGGGCACGTTTACCGAGGTTCACATTCCTTTTGGCGTCGTTTCTTTGCAGGTCCATAATCTCGGCCAATTTCGGTCCAGTTATGGGCAAGGCGCGGCCAGATCCATCCTCCAAGTGCTGGCTCGAACTCTGAGAAATATGGTTTGGCCGACTGACTTTGTAGGCTGCTGGAGTGATGGCCGATTTCTGGTGATCTTGATGGGGTGCAGCGAGGAAGCGCTGCAGACACTTACCCAGCGAACGCTGAAGACTGTCTCCAGCGCAACCATTCGCTGGTGGGGAGAAGATTTATCGGTTGCGGTTTCCATCGGGAGCGCCGGCGCTCGGGCCGGCGATACTGTCGAATCGCTTCTGCTGCGAGCGCAGCCCACGTTCAGTGACGAGCAAGTCGCGCTGTCCGTCCGCGCCACCGCAGCCTCGGGCAATCCATCGCCACGGAGCTGAGCTGGATAAGCTAACTTATGTTTGCGATCATCGGCATTGTCGTGGTTTTCGGCTGCGTGGTGGCCGGTTATCTGATGGAGCACGGAAATCTCCGCGTCCTCATTCAGCCGGCGGAACTCGTTACCATCGGCGGGGCGGCCATCGGTACCATCCTCATCGCAAATCCGCTGCACATTCTTAAACAGGTTGCAGGTGGGATTGGCGGTGTTTTCGGCGGCTCCAAGTACACCAAACAGGCCTACATTGATTCTCTGAAAATGATGTATGACCTGCTGAACAAGGCTCGCAAAGATGGGCTGATGGCCCTGGAGGGAGACGTGGAAGAGCCGGACAAGAGTCCGATCTTCGCTAAGGGACCCGCGGTGCTTAAGAACCATCACGCGCGTGACTTTGTGTGTGATTCGCTGCGCATGGCGATCACCGGCGTGGATGCTTTCGATCTGGATCAGATGCTGGACCTGGATTTGGAGGTAAAGCATCATGACGCCGAGCAGCCTACTGCCGCTCTTACCAGCGTGGCGGATTCCTTGCCGGGTCTGGGCATTGTAGCTGCCGTACTGGGCATCGTGATCACCATGAGCGCGATGGGTGGCCCTCCCGAAGAGATTGGCAAGAAGGTGGCGGCTGCGCTGGTGGGCACGTTCCTGGGCATCCTGCTGTGCTACGGGCTGGTTGGACCCATCTCGGCCAACATGGTCAAGATCGCCGACGAAGAGCATGCCTACCTCTACGTGCTGCGGGTTCTGATCGTGTCTTTTCTAAAGGGCACAGCTCCCATCATGGCGGTCGAGGTGGCGCGGCGCGCCGTACCCGGTCATGTGCGCCCGTCGTTCAAGGAAGTGGAGGCGGCTTGCCGCAATAAAGGAGCGGCGGCCGAGGACGGAGCCGCCGCACCGGACGCCGCGGCCGCTGCCGCTCCCCAATAAAGGATCGCAGATCGAGCAAACTGCATGGAGAAAACTCGCCCCATCGTCATCCTGAAGAAAAAAGGCGGCCACGGCGGCCATCACGGCGGCGCGTGGAAGGTCGCCTACGCTGATTTCGTCACTGCCATGATGTCTTTGTTCATCGTCTTGTGGCTGCTCAACAGCAGCAAGAAAGTGCAGGAGGCGGTGGGTGGGTATTTCAAAGATCCGAGCGGCACGGCCGAGAAGATCGGCTCGACCCTGGCAGGTTCCGGCGAGAACTTTATTCTGACCAAAGACAACATGCCCAAACTAAAGGACCAGCTGGAGCAAAAGATCCGCCAGCTGACCGACTTCGAAAAACTCAAAAGCCACATCGACATGACCGTGACCAGCGAGGGCCTGCGAATAGAGTTGATGGAATCCGCCTCCGGAACATTGTTCGATAACGGCAGTCCTAAACTGAACAATGACGGACAAGAGTTGCTGATCACGCTGGCTCAGGAACTGGGCAAGCTCCCTAACAAAATCTCGATCGAAGGCCATACCGATTCCCAGGCCTATGCCTTGTCCGGCAACTACGGCAATTGGGAGCTTTCCACCGACCGTGCTAACGCTGCCCGCCGCCTGATGCAGGCCAACGGACTCGGAATAGGCCAGGTCACCCAGGTCCGTGGCTTTGCCGATCAGCGTCTCCGCAAATCCGACAACCCGCTCGACCCCTCCAACCGCCGCATTTCGCTCATCGTGCAATACACCGTACTCAACAACGACGCGGGAGACGCGAAGCCCTCTGCCGCAGACGAAGTGAAGAAACCCGACGACAAGAACGCGACACCACCCGCAGCGAACTCTGGCAAGAAAGAATGATGACGGCCTCTGATTTGAAACGAATTTACAATCTGCTCCACACCGACCGCGACACCCAGGCTGTATAATCCCGGCTTTGATCTTTATCTTGAGGAGCACCTGTCATGAAGAGCTTTGTCCGGCTGGCCTGCCTTCTGTTTGTGATGTCCTCAATCGCGCCCTTGTGGTCCCAGGAAAAAGTCGACCTGGAGACAATCGGCCGCATCCGCTACGAAGGCTTCCATGATTCGCACGTGATGGATTTTGCCACGGGATTGATGGACTCCATCGGCGAGCGGCTCACCGGCTCACCCAACATGAAGCGCGCCAACGAGTGGACGCGCGACCAGTTCACCGCGATGGGTCTCTCCAACTCCCACCTTGAGTCCTGGGGTCCGTTCGGCCGGGGCTGGGCTAACCAATACGTCAACGTTCGCATGACCTCGCCTGACGTGGTTACGCTGCTCGCCTACCCAAAAGCCTGGACCCCAGGTACAAACGGCGTAGTGCAGGGCAAGTGCGTTCGCGTGACCATCGACGACAAGAAAGATTTTGACAAATACAGAGGCAAGCTCGCCGGCCTGATCGTGATTCTCGGGGCTGACGCCGAAGTGAAACCGATCACCGAGGCACCTTACAAACGCCTGAGCGATGATGATCTCGCGAAGCTCTCCGACTATCAGATTCCGGGCGACCGTCCGGCGTTTCGCTTCGCCGACTTCGTGAAGCGCCAGCAGTTCACCAAGGACTTAAACCAGTTTTTTGCCGACGAGAAGGTGCTGGCCGTGATCGATCACAGCCGGGGAACGGCTGGGGGCGGCACCGTATTCGTGCAGTCCGGGGGATCGTATAAGCCCGGCGAGACTACCACGATTCCTCAGCTGACCATGGCGTCGGAGCACTGGACCCGCATTGCGCGCTTGCTGCAGCAGAATAAAGACGTGTCGCTCGAACTGAATGTCACCAACAATTTCTACGGCGACGATCCGATGCAATACGACACCATCGCCGAGATTCCCGGTACCGACAAGAAGGACGAAGTCGTAATGCTCGGCGCACATCTGGATTCATGGCACGCCGGAACCGGTGCAACGGACAATGGCGCCGGAACTATTGTCATGATGGAAGCGGTTCGCATCCTGAAGGCGCTTGACATCAAGCCCCGCCGTACCATCCGCATCGGTTTGTGGAGCGGCGAAGAGGAAGGACTGCTGGGGTCACAGGGTTACGTAGAGCAGCATTTCGGGTCGCGTCCGCACATGGATGAGCCTGGAATGAAAGATATGCCGACATTGCTGCGGCGCGAAGCCGGAGACGTTACCGTCAAGCCAGAGCAGGCGAAAGTCTCGGCCTATTTCAACGTCGATAACGGCACGGGGAAGATTCGCGGCGTGCACCTGCAGGAAAACGAGGCCGTGACTCCTATCTTTGAAGCCTGGATGAAGCCGTTCAAAGACCTCGGCATGAACACTCTCACCATGCGCAACACCGGCGGCACCGACCATCTGTCGTTCGATGCGGTCGGCATCCCGGGATTTCAGTTCATTCAGGATCCCATCGAGTATGAGTCGCGCACGCATCATTCCAACATGGACGTCTACGACCGGCTGCAGCCGGAAGATCTAAAACAAATCAGCGTTATCGTCGCCGGATTTGTTTACGACGCAGCCATGCGCGACCAGATGCTGCCCCGCAAACCCATCGAAAAGGCCCTGCCGAAAGAACCGGAGAAAAAAGACAACTAGTCGTGCAGGTCTTCCTCCGTTACTGAGAGGTCAGTGATTGGGTGTATCTGACTTGGACCAGAACGGTTGGCAGATTGGGCGTGCATTTGTGATAAATATCACCGACAACTGACGTTAAAAGGTTTAGTAATAGTCGAGGAGGAACCAAAAACTGAATACCGCAAATTGGGCCCGGCCATGCCAAGAGTGAGGACACTCGCTCAGCCGCCGCTCGACGGCAAAAGACCGGGCCCCATGAATTCGGTCTCCCCACATCGTGAGCAAGTCCTAGCGTAGCGATCACCCTCCAAGCAGGCACCTTTTCCACCATTTTTGCCACCGTGCCTATTGTGATCTGGTTGTGCCAAAACTCACCCTGAGCTGTGATGAGCGGTACTGCCACCCCTGCGCACAAGCGAGAAGATACGAGGTTAATGATCTTCGCTGGAGGGATACCCATGAAGAGGGTCTTGATTCTTGGCGCAGCAGGCAGGGACTTCCATAACTTCAACGTTGTATTTCGTAATAATCCTGACTACCAGGTAGTCGCATTCACCGCTACTCAAATCCCTGACATTGCCGGGCGCCGTTATCCCGGCGAACTTGCCGGATGCTTGTATCCGGAAGGCATTCCTATCTTTGAAGAAAAAGATATGGAAACCCTGATCGCCGAATACGAGATTGACGCGGTGGTCTTTTCCTATAGCGATGTCTCTCACCAGAACCTTATGCATCTCGCCTCCCGCGCGGTAGCCGCGGATGCCGACTTCTGGCTTCTGGGAACCGGGCGCACGCAACTCAGGTCATCGATCCCGGTCATTTCCGTGTGCGCGGTGCGAACTGGATGCGGCAAGAGCCCGGTCTCACGCCTAGTTGCCGAAGAGTTGCTCCGGCAGGGACGAAGGCCGGTGGTCATTCGACATCCCATGCCTTACGGAGATCTTGCGGCACAGGCTGTCCAACGTTTCGCCACCATGGAGGATCTCGATCTTCAGCAGTGCACCATTGAAGAACGCGAAGAGTATGAGCCGCACATCCGCAAAGGGACTGTGGTGTACGCGGGAGTGGATTATGAAGCTATTCTTCGCCAGGCGGAAAAGGAAGCTGACGTCATCTTGTGGGACGGGGGCAACAACGACACCTCCTTTTATGCTTCCGACCTGGAAATCGTGGTCGTGGATCCGCATCGTCCGGGGCATGAACTGTCTTACTTCCCCGGCGAGGTCAATCTGCGGCGCGCGGATGTGGTCGTAGTCAACAAGGTGGATACCGCCTATCAGCGTGACATTGAGACGGTTCTCCATAACGTAGAGCGCAACAACCCACAGGCAGTTGTTTTCGAGATGGCCTGTCGAGTCTCCATTCCCGATCCATCTTTGGTGAAGGGACAGCGCGTGCTGGTGGTGGAGGACGGTCCCACGCTCACTCATGGAGAGATGCCTTACGGCGCTGGCGTGGTCGCAGCGCGGCAATGTGGGGCAGCTGAGTTGGTGGACCCGCGGCCTTATGCCGTGGGATCGATTCGCGGCACTTACGAGCGTTATGAGCACCTGACGAACCTTTTGCCCGCCATGGGTTACAGCGCGATCCAAAGACACGAACTGGAGGAAACTATCCGCCGCACTCCGTGCGATCTGGTGCTGATCGCCACTCCCATTGACCTGGCTCGGGTGATCAAGCTCGACAAGCCGAATCTCCGCGTGAGCTATGAAGTGGAAGAACTCACAAAGCCCGGCCTGGCCGAAATGCTCGCTACGTTCGTTCACGAGCACGAGCCAGTACTGGCAGGAGCCGGAAGATGAATGGCAAAGATTTTCTCTCGATACGGGATTTCTCGCCCTCGGAGATCCAGTACCTGTTGGTTCTTGGCCGGCAAGTTAAGGCTGACCCGACCGCCTATGCCGGATCACTCCGGCGACAGACTCTGGCCATGATCTTCGAGAAACCTTCTTTACGAACCCGGGTAACTTTCGATGTCGGCATTCAGCAACTGGGCGGCTTCTCGCTCTACCTTTCTCCTGCCGAGATCAATCTTGGCAAACGCGAGTCGGTGTACGACGTGGCTAAGAACCTGGAACGCATGGTGCAAGGCATCATGATCCGTACCTTTGCCCACGAAGTGGTGGTGCAGATGGCGCGGCACGCCAACATTCCCGTCATCAATGGGCTTACCGACTACAGTCATCCCTGTCAGGCAATGGCGGATTACCTCACTATTTGGGAAGCGAAAGGCAATCTGGAGGGCCTGAAGATTGCCTATGTGGGCGATGGTGACAACGTTGCGCGCTCGCTGATCTTTGCCGGAGCCCAGTTAGGGGCGCATGTGTGGCTGGCCACGCCCCCGGGATACGAAGTGGACGCGGAGTCCGTGCAGTGGGCTTGCACGCGCGGTGCCGAGACTGGTGGCACTTGTACCCTGACGAACGATCCCGAAGAAGCGGCCGCAGGGGCTGATGTGATCTACACCGACGTCTGGGCAAGCATGGGGAAAGAGGCGGAAGCGGAACAGCGGAGGTATATATTCCTTCCTTACCAGGTGGATGCAACTCTGTTCCGCCGGGCCAAGCGGGATGCCATCTTTCTGCATTGCCTGCCTGCACACCGTGGAGAAGAAGTTACCAACGATGTGATCGACTCACCCCGGTCGCTGGTCTTTCAGCAGGCGGAAAATCGGCTGCATGCACAAAAGGCGATCTTGCTGGAACTGATGAAAGATGAGTTCGTCAAGCTGCCTGCACTCAGCGAGTTGCAGGAGTTGGCGCACGTATAGGTCAGCGTCGAGTGGCTGGCGGCTGGGAACTGGCAAGAACCTGTGACAGCTTCCGGCGCCAGCCACAAGCCGCTCGTAACGCTTATGAAGACCATGCTCCTTGCCGTCGGCGGAAACTCCCTCATCCGTGCAGGAGAAACGGGGACCATCACCGAGCAACGGGCAAACGCGCAGCGGACAGCGGCCCAGATCGTTGGCTTGATCCGTGCCGGGTACCGCATCGTGCTTACGCATGGCAATGGTCCGCAAGTTGGGGCGGCGCTGCTGCGCTCGGAGCGGGGAGCGAGCCAGGTCCCTGGGCACCCGCTGGATGTTTGTGGCGCCTCGACCCAGGGTGAGATCGGATATCTTCTGCAGCAATCGTTGGAAACCGAACTGCAGCTAGCCAATCTGCACGTGCCGGTTGCGACCGTTGTTACCCAGAGCCTGGTGTCGCCGGATGATCCCTCGATGAAGCACCCCAGCAAGCCGATTGGTCCTTTTTACTCACGCGCGGATGCCGAGGAACGCAAGCGGCTTTGGGGATGGGAGATCGTGGAAGACGCGGCCCGCGGTTATCGCCGCGTGGTGCCGTCGCCGGAGCCGATTGACATCGTCGAGCTTGAGGTCATTCGAGATCTGGTTGAGCAGGGTGTGCTGGTCATTGCCTGCGGAGGCGGAGGAATTCCCGTAATTCGCAAGAACGGAAGGTTGCAAGGCGTGGAGGCTGTCATCGACAAGGACCGTGCCTCCGCGTCGCTGGCCTCAAGCCTCGGTGCAGATCTATTTGTTATTTCGACCGACACCGACTACGTATATCTGGGCTACAAGAAGCCGACGCAGCGTGCGCTGCGGCAGGTCGCCGCCGCGGAACTGGAGGCATATGCCAGGGCGGGCCATTTTCCACCGGGAAACATGGGTCCTAAAGTTGAATCCGTGTTGCGCTTTCTGCGCCACGGCGGCAAGGAGGCCGTGATTACTTCTTGCGAGAATTTGTGCCAGGCCGTGGTTGGATCTGCCGGCACACACATTTTCCCCGATCACGATCATGCGGAAGTCGCGCGTAAGGAAGAAATCGAACTGCTGGTGGGAGGACGCTAATGCCACAGTCGACTATCATTCCCCTCAAGCCTCTCAAATCAGTTCAGCAGCCTGCTCTCGAATCGGCGCTGTGCGGAACGGCATTAAAACATGTCGTCGAATCACAGCAATTCACTGTCCCCCTGCTCATGGAACTATTCGAGCGGTCGCGCGGGATGGAGCGTGTGGTGGCGCGCGGAGGCTCGCTCGACTACCAGAACCGCATCATGGCCACGCTGTTTTATGCACCTTCCACCCGCACTCGATTCTCTTTCGAGGCCGCGATGCACCGCTTGGGCGGCAGAGTTTTGTCGACTGAACACGCGGGCGCGTTCTCTTCGGAGATCGAAGGCGAGCAGGTGGAGGACTCCATCCGGATTCTCGGCGGCTATTCCGACGTAATTGTGATCCGCTATCCCGAGGAGGATGGTGCGCGACGGGCCGCGGAAGTCTCAACCGTACCGGTGATCAATGCCGGAGATGGCAACGGCGGTCAGCATCCCACGCAAGCTCTGCTCGATCTGTACACGATTTACCGGCAGCGTCCGCTGAATGGCCTGAGCGTGGCCATTATCGGCGAGTTGGACAAGGGGCGCACGGCCCGTTCTCTGGCGTATCTGCTGGCCAAGTTTGAACGGGTGAAGATGTTCTTTGTCAGCCCGCCGCAACTCCAAATGAAGCAGGACATACTGGATTATCTCGACGAGCATAACGTCCACTACGAACTGGAGTCCGATATCGACCGCGTGATTGGCGAAGTGGATGTGGTTTATCAGACGCGAATCCGGCCCGAGCGAGTGCGGGACGCGGATGGCCTCGGAACTGGCGGCATCAAGCGCTATGCCATCGATTCAAGAGTCGTCCAGCGCATGAAGACGGACGCGCTGATCCTTCATCCGTTGCCCCGCACGGTCGAGTTGGATAAGTCGGTCGATGCCGATCCCAGAGCTATGTACTTCCGCCAGGCTAGGAATGGGCTGTATGTAAGGATGGCACTGTTGACCATGTTGTTGGAGTAGGAGCAGTCAATAGGCGATGTTTCCTGGAGGAGACAGGTAGCGGAAAAGAAATCGAGCTAGTGGTGAAAAGGATCTTATGACAACGCAATTCATAGAACAGCCCCTACGCACCCAGGACTTCGTCGAACTCGAAAACCAGTACGGAGCTCACAACTATCATCCGCTCGACGTGGTGATCGAGCGCGCGGAAGGCGTCTGGGTGTATGACGTCGAGGGCAAACGTTACCTCGATTGCCTGGCGGCGTATTCGGCGGTGAATCAAGGACACTGTCATCCCAAAATTCTGCAGACTCTGAACGAGCAGGCGCGGAAAGTCACGCTTACTTCGCGCGCATTCCGCAACGAACAGCTTCCATTGCTCTACAAGGAGCTCCATGATTTGACCGGATTCGACATGGTGCTCCCCATGAACTCGGGCGCGGAGGCGGTCGAAACAGCCATCAAGACGGCTCGCAAGTGGGGCTACAAGGTTAAGGGCATTCCCCAGGACAAGGCTGAGATCATCGTCTGCGCCAATAATTTTCATGGCCGCACAGTCACAATCGTGAGCTTCTCCACCGACGAACAATATCGCGACGGATTTGGCCCATTCACGCCTGGATTCAAAGTCATTCCATTCGGCGACGCACGCGCCCTCCGCGAAGCCATCACGCCCAACACCTGCGCCTTTCTGGTGGAACCCATTCAGGGCGAGGCTGGAATCGTCATTCCTCGCGAGGGATTTCTCCGGGAAGCGTCGGAAATCTGCCGCCAGAATCGTGTGCTGCTGATGACGGATGAAATTCAGTCTGGCCTGGGCCGAACCGGCAAACTGTTTGCCTACATGCACGAGGGAATCACGCCCGATGTGCTGATTGTGGGCAAGGCACTTGCTGGAGGCTTCTATCCGGTCTCGGCCGTGTTGGCATCGCGCGAGATTCTTGGCGTGTACCAACCCGGCGACCATGGCAGCACTTTCGGCGGCAATCCCCTGGCCTGCGCCATCGCACGGACTGCGGTGCGTGTCCTCATCGAGGAGAAGATGGTGGAACGTTCCGCCGAGTTAGGCGCTTATTTCCTGACCCTGCTGCAAACCCTGCGCAGCTCCGACCTCAAAGAGGTTCGCGGCAAAGGCTTGTGGATCGGCATCGAACTCCGCAGCCCAGCGCGTCCTTACTGCGAGGCGCTTAAGAAAGAAGGAATCCTGTGCAAAGAAACGCATGACCGGGTGATTCGCATTGCGCCACCGCTCATCATCAGCCGTCAGGAGATTGACTGGGCCTTTGAGCGAATCACGAAGGTAATTCAGAAGCACTGAATGAGCGAATAGAGATGGCCTGATCATGCCCCGGGGACCAGGCCAATGGAGAGTTTCATGCCGGGTTCGTCTGCCATTGATGATAGTTTCCAGAAGCTGCCTCCGGAGCAATTGCGCTCCGCCTTTGCCGCCTTCCTGCCCAAAGACGCTACGCCCGCTGAGCAGACCCTTGCCATTGAAGCCGGGCTACGAAGCCCGGCCGGCGCAGCTTTGCGGGACACGATGGCGAAGTGGATCGTCGACGAGATTGTTCCGGTGGAAAGGCTGGTTCCGAAAGCTTACGTGGAGTGGCGTCCACCGGTTCGGGACGCCATGATGTTCGTCATCGCGCGGCTTTCGCCCGCGCGCCTCGCCCCCAAGCTCCTCGAACAACTCGATCTTCCGTTGAACACTTCGGCTGAAGTGCGCTTATTGCGGCTCATCGCAAGAGTGCCCGGCCTGCAGAAACTGGGACAAGTTATCGCCCGCAACCGGAACCTCCGCCCGGCTCTGCGAAATGCGCTCGCCCGGCTGGAAAATGGGATTCGCGATGTCCGGCCGGAGGACGTAGTCGCGATCATTCGAAAAGAACTGGGGCCACTTCTCGAGAAATACGACGTTCGCATCGCATCGGCCATACTCTCGGAGGCCAGTGTCAGCGCGGTAGTGCGCTTCACCTGGCGCGACCCAGTCAGCGGAAAGCGGGAACGCGGTGTCTTCAAAGTTCTGAAGCCTCACATCCCCGAGTACTTTGCCGAGGACATGGACTATCTGCATGGACTGGCTCAATACTTCGGGGACCGTCACCGCCATTACGGATTTCCTGCAAACCTGCTCCCTGACACTTTCAAGAAAGTCCGGCGCCTGCTGCGGCACGAAGTAAACTTTGTCCGGGAGCAGAAGACATTACTTGAAGCATGGAGTCTGTATCGGACGATGAAGGGTGTTCGAGTGCCACGGCTGATTCAACCGCTGTGCACACCCAGAATTACAGCGCTCACAGAGGAGCGTGGGATCAAGGTTACGAGCGCGGCGGCTCGCCTGCCAGCCTCGCGCCGCAGGAAAGTTGCTGAGCAACTCATTGAAGCCTTGGTTGCAGTCCCTCTCTTGGCAGCGCAGGAGGATGCGATTTTTCACGGCGATCCCCACGCCGGCAACCTGCTCTACGACAACCGTACTGGAGAGCTGACGATCATCGACTGGGCGCTGCGGGAGCGATTGAGCCACGAGCAGCGTCGCCATCTCGCACTGTTGTTTCTGATGGTGAGTTTGCGCGACCCAGTCGGCACCTGCAACGAAGTCTTGGCTCTCAGTCAGCAGCGCGTCAGAGGAAATTCAGCGAAGGGGCAAATGATTTCGGAGTCGGTGACGCGTTTTCTTGAGGAACTGCCGGTGGTGCGTCTGCCCAGCGGCGCTGATGCAATGCTGCTCCTGGAGCGTCTTGCTATGAAGGGCGTTAAGTTCCCCGGACCCCTGATTATGCTCTCCAAAGTGATGTTCACGCTGGGTGGAATCCTGGGCGACGTGGGAGGATCCGGCAGTACGGGCTTCACCATCGCGCGTCACGTGGCTCAGCATTGGATCAAGAATCGCAAAGAGTTCCGTTTGCCGCTAATGACCAGAGATTGGATCACTCTACAGTGCAGTGCCCTGCTTTATACCAGCCGTTTGTGGCTGCAAGGTGAGCAAGCGATCTTGAACCGCCTGCTGCCCGCCGGTTCGCCAGTTCATGTCGCGTCAGCATGAGGAGGTTTCAAGCGGCATCGTTCCAGGCGTTATCGCTCCAGGCTTCATCGTTCCAATCTGTATCTTCCACCAGGGGGATAAAACTCATCGCCCGTTCGGCCAGCGCGGTAATGGTCAGGCTGGGATTGACGCCGAGGTTGGCCGCCACTACTGACCCATCACAGATATACATATTCTTATAGTTGAAGACGCGGTGGTGAGAATCCACCACGCCGTGGTTGGGAGAATCAGCGATCACGCAACCTCCGATACAGTGCGCCGTGCCAGGAACATTGAAGAGTATCTCCGGCAGCATGCTCATGGGAAAACCGCCGGTGAGTTGCGCCAGTGTCTTCGCAAAGTCGTTGGCTTTCGGTATGTAGGTAGGCACCTTCTCACCCCGGCTGACCAGAAACTTTCGGAACGGCCAGAACCAGGGGCGTTGCCAACGCATCTCGATTTCTCCATCCAGCGCCTGCATGCACAAGAGAATCACAAATTCCCGCGCCCAACCCAAGGGCTGTAGCACCCGCACCGTCTTGAATGGGTGGCGGAGTAGAGAGGCTAGAACGTTCTTCAACCACAGCGCAATCCGCTGCGGACCAGGGCGGCCATCGGTGAGGATGGTAGTCAGAAATCCCATAGTGTCGGAGCCTTTTGGATAGCGGACGGCTTCAATGTGGGTGTGCTCGTCAATGTAAACGCCGGAACCAATCGCGATGCCCTGCGACACGTCCTCGAAATAACCCGGCGTACGTGCTCCGATCAGCGATTCGGAATTGGTGCGAACATGCTGGCCCAGTTGACCGCTGATGGCCGGCAACGAGCCTCTTTCTTTGAGCTGAAAAAGTAGTTCCATCGTGCCCAGCGAAGATGCGGAGAAGACCACGCCACGGCATGTGAAGCGGCAAGGCTGCCGGTGAATCCACCTGGTGGAGTTAATCGTGGAGACTTCGTATCCCGCGCTGCCATCGCTTGCGCCGCTCAGGGGTTGAACGTTCACCACGCGTGTTTCAGGAAAGAGCCGCGCCCCGCGCTTTTCAGCTAGATACAGATAAGTAAGGTCCAGCGTGTTTTTCGCTCCATATCGGCAACCCATCATGCATCCCCCGCAGCCAATGCACGTGGTGCGCGCCGGACCTTCTCCGCCGAAGAATGGATCAGGGAAGGTCTGATTGCCCGGCTCTCCTTCCTCAGGCTCGAAGATGCCAACCTTTGTGCAGTAGAAAGTATGCCCAGAGCCTTCCGCTTCCGCAGCCTTCTTCAAGAGATAGTCAGCGGGGCCGAGGATTCTGTTTTCCGTCACACCTAACATTCGCGAGGCGGTTTCGTAGTGCCGCGGCATTTCCGCCTTCCAATCGGCTAATCCCGTCCAAGACCCCGCTTCCCACACCTTGTCAGGCGGCGAAAGCAAGGTGCTGGCGTAGGTGATGGATCCGCCACCCACCGCGCAGCCGTGAAAGATGGTGGCATGCTTGAAGAACTGCATATTGAAGAAGCCGCGCAGACCAAGGCTGGGACGCCACAACCAGCGATGGATCGACCAACTGGAGTGCGGGAGATTGTCCGGCGTCCAGCGCCGGCCCATTTCCATCACCGCTACGCGATAGCCCTTCTCCACCAGTCGAAGGGCGGAAACACTGCCACCAAAGCCGGAACCGATGACGATGAAGTCAAAATCGAATTGGTTGTTGCAGTGAGCCACACAAGCGCCTGAATACAAACCGCTCATTCACTACGCGCAACAGGAAGCACCCTCGAAAACGTGCGCGGGGATAGTTAAGGGAATCGGCGAATCCGGCGGGGGAGCGGCGACCACGGTTCGCACGATGTTGTCTGCAAGTTGCCACCAACCATGGAAAACTCGGCTTTCAGCGCTAGGCTCGCCGCTATAGCGAACCAGCAACCGGCTCCAGCCATTGAAGTCGTACGACGCCGGGAAAGGACTAACGATCACGGACCGGGTGTCGAGTCGAAGCCCGGCATGCAGCGCTTTGAGCGTGCTCTCTTTCGCGCTCCACAGCAGGGCCAAGAGCCTATCTCGATCCGCCGCGGGCCCACGCGCTACCAGTGATTGCTCTTCGATCGTGAAATAGTCGGCGACAAAAGCATCGCTGCGCGGTTCGACGAATTCCAGGTCGCACCCCATCTCGGCGCCCGACATCGCCACAGCACAAACCGCAGTCCCGGCGCGGTGGCTGAGTGAAATGGCGACCGCGGCAGGTTGGCTGTCAAAAAAGGCCTCGGGCGCACCGGAGGGCGACGGGCGTATGTCCATCCTCTTAAATACCTGGGGATGAGCCGGCACATCCAAGTAAGCGGACAGGGCACGTTTCGCTGTCCAGCGGCCCAGCCGCCAATCGGCGCGCCGCTTGGCAAAACGCATGTCGCTCAGCCACACTGCTTCGTTTGCGCTCAGCCAATCGTTCTCGGCGGGCACATCGGTTTCTTTTTGCTCCAACCAATAAACGTTCATCCATCCACCTGTGCCGCGATCAGGCCGCTTCCATTATTCTGTTTTCCAACGCTAAGGATTCCGATTCTTCCTCTCTCGCAATCCCGCGTTCGACCGCGTGAATGAGATAAGGACGCAGGTTTGCCGGGGGAATAATGTAATTGAGAGCACCCACGTCGAGCGCTCGCTGCACGCTGTGCACGCGGTCAAATTCGGAGGCCATCTCGCCCAGTTTCTCGGAATGTATGACTTTGAAAAGTTCGTCCCACTGGGCTCGCAATCGGCCTTTCTCCGCGCCGTCAGCCTGAGCCATCGCCTGCGTTAGTGCCTGCAGGCGCGCATCTTTGCGAGCGTTGGCTTCGACTTCACCGGCGAAAACCACGGCTGCCGCCGGAGCCCCGCCGATTACGGAAGCATACGTTCCTTCCAGGGCCGCCACCTCTACGTTCTCATTCAGCGCCCGCGAGAAGACCACGTAAGCGCCTCCGTGATAGCGCGAGATCACGCAGAAGACAATGGGGCCTTTGAAGTTCACCACAGCTCTACCGATTTCGGCACCGTATTCCAGCTGCAGCCTGCGCATCGACTCCGGGGAACCATCAAACCCCGACAGGTTGGCCAGAACCACCACCGGTCGATTATTGCTGGCCGCGTTGATCGCGCGCGCAATTTTCTTCGAGGATTGCGGGAAGAGCGTGCCCGAAGTCCATTGGTCCGGCCCGTCGGCTGGGACAAATCCTAATCGCGGCAGCGGCCGGGATTCGATACCGATCAGGCAGACCGGATAGCCACCGAGGTGGGCATCCCACACGACCGCGGTCTCCGCCGCGCGCATGCCGGCCCAGCGCTCCAACGGCGGATGGTCTTGGTCGATGGCCGCAATCATTACTTTGCGAATATCAAAGGACTTCTTGCGTCCAGGATTGGTCTCGTCCGATAAGATCTCGCCGATCAGCTCGAAGCCATCTTCGACATCGGCGTTGCCGTCGCCGTTCCTGCCATGAGGATGGACGCGCACATCTCGATCGATGGGATCGGCTGTGGCGGCCTGTCGTGGAAAACGCTCTCCCTGTGCAACATAGGTGTGCTCATAGTGACGTAACAGAATGTGGCAGGCTTCATCGATGTCGTGTGCCCAGTACTGCGCCTGGCCGTTGAGACCCATGATGCGATCGTAACCGCCGATTCCTTGATTATCCTCAGCCGAGATGGCTCCCGAGTACTCCAAAGCGCGCTTACCGGTGAGCACCATGGCAGCTTTCGGCGTCATGATCAGAATGCCGCGGGTGTGCATGAGCATGGTGGCCTCGGCGTTCCAGTAGGGTTGCGCGCCCACGTTGATCCCGTTCACTACCAGATTCACTTCCCCGCCCGTTTGCGTGAACTCGATCAAACCTCGCAGGACGCGGGCTATCCAATCCATATTCTCGACTCCGCTGTCCATCGAGATCTTGGCACCGGCCGAGATGGGAAACCACTCCAGGGGGATGCTCTTTTCTCGGGCTAGTTTCAGAGCTGCGAGAATACGACGGCATTCCGGCTCGGCGATGGCACCCAAGTCTTTGCTCGGATCGCCCAACATCAGGACGCGCTCCATGCCCTCGGGGTACTTGCTCGTAAAGTTGCGAATGAGGCCGACAATGATGTTGGCCTTGTTTTGACCGTAGGGACGATCGACCGCGACCAAGCGGCCTGCAGAGTCGAGATCGTGCTCGAAAAAGTCGCCTGCGGGAAACTCCGCCCGCGTGTGTTCCGGAGCGGGGGTGAGCATTTTGATGACTTCGTAAGGGTAGATGAAACCGCGTTGCCGCATGCGGACGACCTTCTGATCGTACTCGGTCAGCGGCCGGATCGGTTGCAGTTTGTCGGCAGGACGGAAGGTGATGAGCATGCCGCTGGCCCCGGGGCTCGAGATGCGCACCACCATTTCGCGCACGTCGCCGGTGGCAGGATCGGGAATGCGGGCGCGCACCACCACCTGTTCCAATCCCAGACCTTCGGTCGAGGGCGCCAGTCTGCGCACAAGATCGCGCAATTCATCCCGCTCAAGATTGAGTGGGGGCCACACGTTCAGTAGTATGCGATTCCAATAGAGACGTTGTTGAGCCGGCCTGCGCGATTGAAACAGCCGGATGCCAGCCATTGCCTCCGTCAACATGCGCTCCAGATGCGGCAATTGCACGATGCGACCCGCTTCATCCCGCACCGGCGTTACGTCGCGCACTTCCGCGCACGCGAACAATCGTTCATCCTTCGGGTTATCGCGGGCCACGGCATGGAGGAGGTACACGTCTTCGACGGACGGCAACCGGTCAATCTTGAAATTCTCGAGTCGCCAGAGATTGAGCCGTTTCCCCATCATGGGATGAATTCCGCGGAAAAACTTCTCCTCTTCATAGCAGGTACCGCTGGGCCGATACGTTAAATGCAGCGTGCCCCCGACACCCCGGCTGTGCTCAGGGCCGGTTACCGACGCCACAATGCGTCGCATCGGGCGCGGAAAGCTACCCTGGTTAAGCACCGAGCAAACTTCCTGATGGGTAGCCTCTGGATCGCCGAGACCGCCGCAATGGAAAACGTAGAAATCGATTAGGACGTCATGGTCGGCCGGCACTCCTCCGATCAAAGGAAACATCGCTCGCGCCGCCTCCGCAAGCCGCGAATACTCGGCATGCGTGGTGAAAACGTGGAGGCGCTTGCCCTCATAGTCATACTCAGCGGTTGCGCAGCATTGTTCATCGTTCAGTGCCAAGCAGCGAAGGTTCGTGAGCTTTCGGATGCGGTAGTACCGCCAGGTCAGCGCTTCAAGCATCAACTTGCGCAAGTCCGGGTCGGCGGTCGCGAAGCGGCTGGAGAACAGGCTCACCAGCGGCTGCGGACATTCGACAAGTGCGCGAAGTCTCTCGCAGCGGTCCGCGGCTTGGGGATTGGCAGCCAAGTAGGCGAGTTGTCCTTCCATCTGCTCATATACTTGCTTGCGCGCCCGCTCAAACTCAGGTTGATCGAAGTAGCGGTAACGCACCTCCCGCGCCAGGTCGGTGACTGCGGGAAACAACCCGTTGGTCAAGGAGCTCATCCGGTCGAGAAGCGTCCGAAAGGAATCATCAGCACGCGGCAACAAAGTCTGGATGCACCGCAGACGTCGCTCGAGGACGCCCACGACGGGCGCGATTTGCTGCTCGATTCGCTGATGCGCTTTGTAGAGCCAGAGCAGGCTCTCTTCCAGTTCGGGCGAGCGCTCCAATGTCTGCACACCGTAGTGGGCCAGCGCACGTTGGAGCGCGCCGATGAAGGCTGGCGGGAGTCCATGACCTCGGGTCTCCAACATGCGTAAATAGGAAAACAGATAGGCCTCGGCGCTGGGCTCTTCCGCGCTGGCTCGGTGGTTTACTTCCGGCTCGCGTTGGAACAGAGAACATATGTCTACAAAGATGTTCAGGATCTCATCTTCGCGATGCCTTATTTCGTCGCTGCCCACTGGGCAAGCCTGACTCCATTCGGCGAGCAGTTGCGCGATGTGCTTCGAATCCACGTCAAAACCCAACACAAGCTGGCGGAGTTCATCCAGGCTGTGCCGGCAGTTGGATTGGATGGCTTCTCCGTTTCTGTCCGAGGCAAGCGACGCCCCAAAGACCACTCGCTCCGCGTCCGCAACGCTGTCGTCACCGGGCGCGGGATCGATCTGAAGAAGCGGGGCTCCGGTGTCCACCTGCACATTGGGGATGGTCATCACCTGCCGGACTTTTCCAGAGAATGGAGCAACGACCTGCATCTCCATTTTCATGGCCTCCAGCACCGCCAGGCGGTCCCCAACCGCAACCGTGTCGCCCGGCTTGACGAGGATCGAAACCACCACCGCCGGTGAGGGTGCGTGCACTATGCCCTCATCGTCTCGCTCAATCTGGTGTGAAACACCGTCCACGTCGATTCGGTAACTTAGTCCCTGGACCACTGAGACCACGCGAAAGCGCCGCCCAAAGACGGTGAGCCAACATTCGAATTCACCCACACGGTCGAGTCGGGCCTCAATGCGCGTCCCATTCACCTGTATGCGATATCGTCCGGGACCGAGGCAATAGATCTTCGGCGAGTAGCAATGACCTCGATAACGTAGTTCCGCAGTGCGGCCCACGTCACTCCGTACCTGCGGCCGCCCGCGCACCGCCGACGCATAAAACTGCGACTGCTCGACGGCCCGCTGGGCATCGTAGGCTTCGATCGCGGCTTGAACCAGAGCTACATCCGCGTAATTTCTGGAGAACTGCTTACGCGCTGCCACCAAGTCGTCCAGCCAACCAGCGTTTACTTCTCCCGACTGCACTTCCGGGCGGTTCAGCAGTTCCAGCAGAAACGCTTTGTTACTGGTTCCGCCCTTGATGACGACAATGCTCTCGCGCAGCACTCGCTGCATTCGGGAAAGCGCTTCTCCGCGGCTCTGGCCGTAGGCGATGATCTTGGCCATCATCCTGCCGTCGTCTGAGTCGACCCCCGCCGGGACGACATCGCCTTCCGCCACGCCGCTGTCGACACGCACACCCGGTCCAGGCAGAATTCTGAACCGCTCAATAACGCCCGACGATGGAGCGAATCCGTTTCCCGGATCTTCCGCGTTCAGCCGCACCTCGATGGCATGACCGGTGGTGCGCGGCGGTGCTTCTTCAAGGTGGCCTCCGCGTGCGATGTGAATCTGAAGTTTCACAAGATCGAGCCCGGTCGTGCATTCGGTGACCGGATGTCCGGCTTGCAACCCGGCGTTCATCTCCATGAACAAGAATCGGTCGATTTCCGGTTGATAGAGGAATTCGACGGTCCCGACGTTGCGATAGGCCGTTGCTTGACACAATCGCTCCGCCGCCTCCCGCAGGGCCTGATCCTGCTGCGGGGAAAGCGCTGGCGAAGGCGCTTCTTCGAGGATTCTCTGGTGGTGCCGCCGGACGGTGCAGTCGCACACGCCAGCAGCCAATGTCGTCCCGTAGTGGTCGGCAATAACCTGGACCTCGACGTGGCGTTCCCCCTGCACCAGTTGCTCCAGGAAAACGGTCGGATCGCCGAAGGCTTTGAACGCTTCGGCCCGCGCACTCGCAAAAGCTTGTGGCAGTTGGGCTGCCGAAGCCGCCAGGCGAATACCGTTGCCGGCGCCTCCGCACGCCGCTTTAACCAGCAACGGATAGCCCAGTCGCTCGGCATGGCCAAAAGCGTCACTGAGCGTTTCCACCGGCCCATTGCTCCACGGCACCACTTCGATCTGCGCCTGCTCGGCTAATCGTTTCGCAGCGATCTTGTTTCCCACACGCCGCATCACATCGCCATCGGGACCGATGAATACGATACCCATCTCGCGGCAAAGGTCGGCGAATGCAGCGTGCTCGGCCACCAAGCCCCATCCCACCCAGACGGCATCCGCGCGCGCGAACGCCAAGGCCCGTTCCAGCCGGCCGTAGTCGATGTAACTGCTCTTGAGTTGCTGGGTCTTCGGGTCCAGGACCTTAGCGGGACCGATACACACGGCCTCGTCGGCCTCGCGCACAAACCTGCTACGGCGGTCAGGCTCGGTGAAGAGCGCAATCGTAAGCAACGATGTGCCGTGTTCCTGATTAAAATCGCGGGCCGCGTGAATGAAACGCATGGCCGCTTCGCCGCGATTCACGATAGCCACGCGTTGAAATTCATGCTCCATAAGTCCCCCGATCGAGATCGTCGGGACAATGAGTCGTCAGGACAACCCTTTCATCTTCAATTTATGCGGCGACTGCTTCCAGTGACATCGCAGCCTGTAGCACCTTTAGCCGCTCCGCATCCACGGCGCTCGGAAGAGCTACCGTGCGGTAGCCCTTGAGCTGTAGATAACAGTTTCCTTTCGCGTCCATAACTTCCGCATCGAAGTTACCTCGATCCCCGTCACGACTGACCACGGCGTATAAGCAAGTGTCTTCCGACTCCGCGGTCGGTACCGACAGTAGGGAGACGCAATCAATGTGCTGCGGCAGACCCATGCGGCCCTGCGCGCCCATCTCCCAGAGCCCGGCAGTCTGGAAGCAAAGCTCAATCAGACGCGGCGCCATCACGGTCGGCGACTCGGACGGCAAATGGTTTGCCGGCAAGCCTTTCGCCAGCTGTCCGACCATTCGGTGTCCGTCCCACCACGCCCGCTCTATAACTTGGTATGCGGGTCCATGGAAGTAGAGGCGATAGATGTCAGCTGCTTCGATGCGGTGCCCGTCCGGCAAACCCAGCGCCGCCACGGTCACAACTTCGGCCGCATGTTTTGTGAGGCGTACCCGCGCCGTAAAGTGCGTGGTCACTTGCGGCTCAGCCTGGTTGGGTAGCATTCTGCGTCCGGTCAAGCGGCACTCTGCCAGCAACCTGTCGTGCCGTGGATGAACGGCCGCCTCAACCGTCACCGCGCGCGGTTCGTTCCGATAGAACTTGAACGGAGCCAGGAAGTTTACGTCTTCGATGGCTTCGATTTGCCAGCCCGGAAGCAGGCACAGCGCAGCTTCAGCAAACGCCTCAAGGCCCATGACTCCCGGTAATACGGCGGTGCCGTCGATTTGATGATCGTGCAGAAATGGTTGAATGGCCGGGTCCAGCGTGCTTTCGATGGTGAGGCCACTCTGTAGGCTGAGGCCGACCAGTTTTCCAATCATTGGCCCCTGTGTTGGTGAGCTTCTCGATGTTTCTGTCTCGGATGTATCCAGCCCACCGGTGCCATCCCACTCGTTCTGCATAACGCCGAGACGTTGGCCGATGACAATTTCACCATCGGTACCGCCCGCTGTGAGTTCGCGACGAATCAGCGGAATCCCCGCCTCTGGCGGCAGCATATCGATGCCTGCCAGTTCCATCATCTTCGGGATAGAACCGCGTGTGGCCATGCCGATGCCACCCCATGCCGTCCAATCGATCACGATGCCTCGTGTAGTTGCTCGGGCAGTGCGGAAGCTTGAGGTTATCTTGCACAACAAGTCGTTGGCCGCGCTGTAATCCGTTTGTCCGGCGTTCCCGAAGCGCCCGGCAATCGAGCTGAACGCCACCGTAGCCCCGAGGGGCATATCGCCGATGGCATGCAGAAGATTGAACCAGCCGTCACTTTTCACGTCGAAGACCAAATCGAATTCACGCGTATCTTTATCTGGCAGGAAGTGGCTGCGCTCGGTACCCGCGGCGTGCAGCAGCACGTCGATCCGCCCGCTGCGCTCGCGCACTTGTTGGATGATTTCGCCTACCGCGTCCGCGTCCGTGAGGTTGACGCTGAAGTAATGCGCCGTACCGCCGGCAGCTCGCACCGCCTCGATCGCACTGTGTGCCGACTGGGCTCGCTCCAGCGACGCCAGCTCTTTTTCCACTAATGCCGGCGTGGCGCGCTCGCCGCGGGCCTGGATGCGCGCGAATAGATCACGCTTAAGACCGTCTTTGTCGGTCATGAAGCGCTTGAGATCGGGATTATCCGGATCAGGCGCGGGTACCAGATCGAGCAGATAGAACGTGCCGCCGGAGGCCGCCGCCAGATCGCTAGTAATCGCCGATACGATACTTCCGGCCGCGCCGGTAATAAGAAACACGGTGTCGCTATTCAAGGTGAGACCGGGTTTGCCGTCGGCGGCCGGCTGTTCCTGCAGCCCAATCGTCCAACGTAGCCCGTCCTTGTAGCCGATTTCGATTGCGCCCGGATCGCGCAGAGTTTCCTCGATCAGGAGGTCGGCGATCTCTGACGGTTTTCGTTCCGCTTCAAAGTCGACCGCCTTGACCACAGCTTCGGCTCGCTCTCGCTTGTAGGTCTTGGTGAAGCCCACGACCGCGCCCCCTAATGGCGCGACCGCGCCAGCTTCGTCGTAGCCATGCTGTCCACCCAACCGCGTCGCCGACACCAAGAACGTACCCGGCGCCGCAATCTGCTCGTACAGAATGCGCATCGTGGCATAGAGCGACTTGACTCGCACACGCAGGGCTTCATGCCAGCCAGCGAGGTCCATCGCGCTGAGGGCTCCCTCATTGTCCAGCGCGGGCAGCCAGTACACTCCGTGCATCGGACCTGTGGCCAGCCAACTCTTAAAAAGGTTAGCCAGTGTGTCGGCGTGCAGCGTCTCGTTGCCGGGAACGACGCGGAGAACTTCTACGCCCATCGTTTCCAGCCGTTGCGCCAGCGCGTCTCCTACTCCGTCATCGTCCGGCATGATCACCACGCGGCGACCAGACTCGAGCGCCACACCAGTCCGCTTGCAAAGCTCAAGCGGCAAACGCAGCGTGGGAACAGGTACGCGGCGCGGAATGCCATTGGCGGCGTCGAAACTCGCGGGGATCGGACGTTCAGCCGCGATCGGCTTTGAATCCGAAGCCGCGGACACGGTCGGTTTCTTCTGGGTCGGTTCTTCTTTGGCGGTAGCGCTCGCAGGCGTATGAGCCAAGCTGGGCTGCCGGTCGCGTGCGAACTTGATCACGTGGGCTAGGGTCGGAAAGTCGCGCAGCTTAAGATTTTCATCCCGCGGAATGTTGTACGCGGCTCGCACGGCCGCGAACATCTCCGCCTGCTTCACGGTGTCGATGCCGAGATCTGCTTCCAGATCGAGATCCAGGTCCAACATGTCTTTGGGATAACCCGACTTCTCGGCCACGATCTCCAGCACCTTCTCCTTGATAGCATCGTCTGTGGCCGCGTTGGCCCCGATTGGGGGCGCATTTGCTACAGTTGGCTCGCTGGTAATTTGTGAGGATGGAGGCGCGGCCTCCCCGGCGAGGTCGGGACGTTTCTCATAAACGAAACGGATGACATGAGCCAGCGTAGGATAATCGCGCAGCTTGCGGTTCTCATCGCGTGGAATGTTGTACGCCGCTCGGATTGCGGCAAACATCTCCGCCTGTTTCACCGTGTCGACGCCGAGGTCCGCTTCGAGGTCCAGATCCAGGTCCAGCATGTCGATTGGATAGCCCGTTTTCTCCACTGCCAAAGCGAGGATGCGATCCTTCACAGGATCGCTGAGACCGTCTTCCGTGGAAGCCACTGCCACAAGAACTGTCGTGGGCTCCGGTGCAATCGCCGGTTTGATTCCCTCTTTGGCCGCCGACGACGAGAGAGATGGAGCCGAGGCCGATACCGTGCCGGCCAATTCCGGCCGCTTGTCATACACGAAACGGATTACATGCGCCAAGGTTGGGTAATCACGGAGCTTGCGGTTTTCGTCGCGCGGAATGTTGTAAGCCTCGCGGATGGTAG
>Ga0302319_10003120_pt1 | contig 35040 bp, 34 predicted proteins | sample Bog_T0_2_FD_203319 | JGI IMG/M metagenome (GOLD analysis project Ga0302319, IMG submission 203319) | Peat permafrost microbial communities from Stordalen Mire near Abisko, Sweden - Bog_T0_2 | ecosystem: Environmental > Terrestrial > Soil > Wetlands > Peat | place: Sweden: Abisko, Stordalen Mire...
TGCGTTACTCCCGTTAAAGCTGAAAGCCTCACCAACCATGCCCGTTCCGTATGTTGCACTTACCAGTTTGCCGTTGTGCCCACCCTGGACGTCGTGCGCGTGCCCATCCCCGGGCCACCACGCAAGCATGTTGCTTGGCGGCAATGTGCAGCTCTGACCCCAGGCGATGCTCCGACAGAAGCAGCAGGCTAACAATAAGACGAGCGCGAAAACCGCGAAACGCAGATTGATCTTGGTCGATCGTCGCATAACGTTCCTCTTTGACTTTGGTTTTTGTTCTCAGAGCTAAATAATTTTGATTCTGCCGAGGTTGAGCGAGAGACCCGCGCGATATCCCGTCTCTCTGGTCCCGATTTGTGGTCTAGCTGGGGAGGTTCATCCGACGAAATCGGGGCCGATGCGAAAACTCGCCCATTCTCCTCTGCTGCCGTGAAATGTCAAGACAATTTAGACCATGGGTAGGTCCTGAGAACTGAGTTCTGGCCTCCGCGGGTGGTCGGCCTCCATCGTTCCATAGATAATGCGCGCGCTTTATAATGCCAGCGGCAAGGGATCGATCTCAGTTCCGATTCTTGCATTCTGAATTCCCTGATGCTTGACCTTTCTCCCGCTCGCCAAGCTGAATTTACCCGCATGCGCGAGACCGCTCGCGGCATTTTTTCCTCCGCCCTAACCAACGCCTCCATCGAAGCCGCCTTCGCCCGCAACATCCACTGCCATCGCCGTGTCCTTCGAATCGGAGAAGACCTTCACGACCTCGACTCCTACCACCGCCTATTCGTCGTCTCCATCGGAAAAGCCGCCCACACCATGGCTGTCGCCCTCGAAGCGCAAATGGGCAGCGCGCTCGAAGGCATCGTCGCTTCCTCCGTCGAACCCGCCAACCAGGTCCACGGCTTCCGCTATTTTCACGGAGGCCATCCCATGCCTACCGCCGAGTCCATCCGCGCCGCCGAGGCCATCCTCAAATCCCTCAACGCGCTCGATTCCCAGTCGCTGGTTATCTTCATGCTCTCCGGCGGCGGCTCCGCCGTAGTCGAAAAACCTGTCGCAGCTTTAGCCGGAGCACCAGACGACGAAATTTCCCTCCCCGATCTCATCGCCACCTACCGCGTCCTCGTTCATTCCGGAGCCCCTATCGCCGAAATCAACGCTATCCGCAAGCACCTCTCCGCCGTCAAAGGAGGCCGTCTCGCCCAGGCCGCCTACCCCGCCCAGCAAGTTTCCATTCTTATCTCCGACGTTCCCGACAACACGCCCGACGCGCTCGCCTCCGGCCCCACCATGCCCGATTCCACGTCGATCTCCGATTGCGCCCGTGTCGCCGAAAAATACGATCTCCTCGACCAGTTTCCCAAGTCCACCGCCGATCTCTTCCGGCAGCACGCTCTCGACGAAACGCCAAAATCCGACGACCCCGCCTTCGTCCGCGCCCGCTGGTGGACTGTGTTGTCGAACAAGGTGGCCATCGACGAAGCCGCTGCCGCCGCCACCCGCGCCGGATTCGCCGTCGAAGTCGATAACTCCTGTGACGACCAGCCCTACGACCAAGCCTCCGCCTACCTCCTCGGACGCCTCCGCGACCTGCGGAGCCGCGTTTCTCGCGTCTGCCTCCTCTCCGGAGGCGAAGTCACCGTCACCGTCCGCAACGGCGGCATCGGTGGACGCAACCAGCAGTTCGCCCTCGCCTGTGCCGAGCCTATCGCCGGAGACAACATCACCGTCCTCAGCGCTGGCACCGATGGCATCGACGGCAACAGCCTCGCCGCGGGAGCCATCGTCGATGGCAGCACCGTCGCCCGCATCGATCCCAGCGCAGGAGCTGAGGCCGTCCGTCATGCCCTCGCCACCTTCAACGCCGATCCTCTTTTCTCAACCTTGGGCGACGCCATCGTCACCGGACCCACCGGAAATAACCTGCGCGATTTGCGCGTCCTTCTGGCTTACTAACCCATTCTCACGATCAACGTAAGCCATTCGAGTTTTTGGGCACGCCTCGGCTCAGAAGGTCGCAGAAAGAGTGCCATGTAGAGACGGGCTTGCTCGTCTTGCCCACCCACGAATTGTGTTTGAGAACGAAAGGGAAGGGCACGGCTTCAGTCGTGCCGTCCGGAACCACAAAAGACGGTCTTTTAGCCCCTGAGGAACCGGCGATAGCGCGGGTACGGCAGCTTGTTGAAAATGCTTTCGACCCATTAATCCCGGACGGCCTAACTGCTCCGTTAAACATCTCCGTTCCCTCAATCACACCCCTAAGTCCTAGCAAACACAACATCGCTCTCGCTCCTCGTCAACAACGTTCACCATTAGTTCATCGTCTTTTCGTCACCGTAAATTCTTGTAAATCTAGCCGCCCCCGGCATCGCCCGACTCGCGCCTTGCATCCAACCCGTTAAACAAATACACCGGAGGTTTAATTTTGAAACAGATCGTCCGTTACACCGTTCTCTTAGCTTTGGTCTGCGCCAGCATGGCGTCCTTCACGAATGTCGCGCAAGCCCAGAAAGTCGACTTTGCCTTCGGTGTCAGCACCGTCGAGGCGCCCGACGCCAACTCCAACGGCCCTTCGCTAAAGGGTGGAACTTACCCCGGGTTCAGCGGAGACGTCCTGTTCTGGCATAACTTCGGCATCGGGGCCGAGGTCTTCTGGAGAGCCACCCAGAGCGAATATCCCGGCATCCCCCCGACGCCGTATCGTCCTCTGTTTCTGGATTTCAACGGTATCTACGCTCCCAAACTCGCCAGCCACACCTATCTCGAACTTTCCGCCGGAATCGGCGCAGTCGACACTCGTATCTACTGCTCGCAGTGCGGCAACGGCTATAACACCAACTACGACAGCGACAAGCATTTCATGGGAGACTTCGGTGCAGGACTCAAGTTCTATCCCAAGGGCGGCTTCTTCATTCGTCCCGAAGCCAAGTTGTATCTCGTGACCAATAACCAGTTGTTCAGTTCTTCTTATGCCACGCGCGTGGGTGCCTCCATCGGGTACACCTTCGGTGGGCACTGATTCGAGATCACTCATCGCCGCGTTGTCATCCTGAGCGAAGGGCCTGCTTTCCTCCCCCCTGAAACGGGAGTAGGTCCTTCATATCAGCCCAATTAAAGGTTGATCTACGCACACTCCCAAAACTAGCTTTAGCGAAAAGCCAAGAGCGAAAGCCGCTGATGTAAATTTATTGTCGTTTGGCACCCGCCAGTAGCCTGCATCCTCGTCCCGCATTATGATAGGGCTATGAATTTTGGTTTCTCCGGCGAGATGGTCTTCATTTTTTTTCTGGCGCTGATTCTCTTCGGCCCCAAGAAAATGCCCGAGATCGGACGCCAGGTCGCCCGCTTCTTAAACGAGTTCCGACGCGCCTCCAACGAATTCCGCTCCCAGATCGAATCGGAAATCAATTCGCTCGACAACAGCACCACTCCTCGCCAGCAAATTTTGCCGCCGCTTCAAGCGCCTCTCGGATCCCTAGCGACTCGTATTTTCAATCCGCCGCCGCCCGAGAAACTCGAAGCCGCCGCCGAATCCGTCGCCCGCAAAGCCGCCGCCGAAAAAGAACAAGTTCCCGTAGCGACGGCTCTCACACCGTCTGCTTCGCTCGCCCCATCTCCCACGAAAGTGGCGCCCGATGCCTGAACTCGCCGCTTCCTCGGTCAACGCGAACGACAAGGATAAAGACACCGAGCAAATGCCCACCATGGGCTTCCTCGATCACCTCGAGGAACTCCGCAAGCGCCTCGTCTACTCCATCATCGCCATCGCCGTCGGCTTCTTCGCCTGCTGGGGATACGCCGAAAACATCTATTCCGTCATGCAGCGCCCTATCATGGAAGCGCTCGCGCGCAACGGCCTCACCGCCAAGCTTGTCTACGTCAATCCCACCGAGCCCTTTAATCTCTATCTGAAAGTCGGAATGATGGCGGGCCTCTTCGTCGCCTCGCCCTTCGTCCTCTATCAGATCTGGTGCTTCATCTCCCCCGGCCTCTATCGCAACGAAAAGCGCTATGTCTTCCCCTTCATGTTTTCGACCATCGCGCTCTTTCTCGCCGGCGGATACTTCGGCTACAAAGTCGTCCTGCCCCAGGCTCTCGTCTTCCTCATCGGATACGGCAAAGACTTCCAGCCCATGATCACTTTGAGCGAATACAGTTCGCTCTTCCTGACCATTATCGTCGGCCTCGGAGCCATCTTCGAGATGCCGATTCTCATCTTCTTTCTCGCTCTCATGGGCATCGTTAGCGCCCGTTGGATGTGGCACAACATCCGCTACGCCATTCTCGCCATTTTCGTCGTTGCCGCCATCATCACGCCTACTCCCGATATTCTGAACATGTGTATCTTCGCCGCCCCCATGGTTGCGTTATACGTCCTTAGCATCGCCATTGCCTGGATGGTCCACCCCGATCATCGCAACAAGCGGGCAGCGAAAAAATCCTGAACAACGAGACGAAAAGATCATGAACCCGCCGAAGACTCCACAGCGTTGCCAAACGACCCTTCGTGAAACTTCGTGTCCTTCGTGGTTCCAACTCTCGCTAGCCGTGCCACTGGCTATCGCTCTGTCCCTGACGCTGGCCTGTAACCAAGCCGCGTCCGATCCCGCTTCCGCTGTTGCATCCACAAATCCCGCGCCAGACCTATCCCCCGCGCCGCAACCTTGGGCTCCGGATAACGCCCCGCTCCCCCACATCGACGCTAAACGCGCCTTCGAGTACACTCGCGAAGTCACTGCCTTCGGACCCCGCTACATGGGCAACGGCAATCACAAGAAGCTTGAGCGCTATATCCTCGATCACCTCAAGAGCGACAACCTCAAAGGCGACGAGATCGAGACTGACGATTTCACCGCCGACACCGTCGAAGGAAAATTTCCCGTCCACAACATCCTCGCGAAATTCCCCGGCACCAAAGATGGAATCATCGTCATCATGGGCCACTACGACACCAACTACCCGCTGCGCAACACTGGATACGTTGGCGCCAATGACGGAGGCTCCTCAACCGCGATCCTCCTCGAATACGCTAACCAGCTTCGCCCCGCTGCGCATGACCAAAAACGCGATGGCTACAGCGTCTGGCTCGTCTGGACCGACGGTGAAGAAGCCGTCAAAACTTGGTCCGACTCCGACAGCGTCTACGGCGCCCGCCATCTCGCCGAAAAATGGGAAAAAGATGGCACCCTGAAAAAAATTAAAGCTCTCCTCGTCATGGACATGATCGGCGACGCCGACCTCGACATTCAACGCAACACCAAGGGAGCACCCTGGCTCCTCGATCTCATCTACGCCGCAGCCGTGCGCCAGGGCTACCAGTCTCACTTCTACGCCATGCGCGGCGAAATCGAGGACGACCACATCCCCTTCTTCAACCGCGGCGTCCCCACCGCCGACGTCATCGACCTCGACTACGGTTACAACAACGTCTTCCACCACACCCCACAAGACACCATGGACAAGCTCAGCCCCAAAAGCCTCGAAATCGTAGGCGACACTACCCTGGAAGCGATCCACATGCTAGACCAGCGCTAGCCACGACACCACAGACTAACTTTTCATCCTGAGCGCAGCAGGACGTTCCGCGAAGCAGACCGTTCTGCGTAGTCGAAGGACCCCCTACTCCCCTCCTCGCGTAAAATTCCCTTGATCATTATCATGTCTATCGATATAGTAGTGATTAAGCGTGCCGGCATACCCTCCCCACGGCGCGTTCCTGGAAGAAGTCTCAGCCTCGATCGGGGGATCGAGGCCGAGTGGTTCACTGACCAAAGGACGCCTCGGTTGCCGTCGGGGGATTGCAGCCGAGGCCGTTTTTTTTTGCCAAAACAATTCCCCCCCCGAAATACCACCCCACGCTCCCGATCGACACCAGTTCTGAGAACTGAGAACTTCGAAGTAAGAATTGAGAACTGACCACTGACCACAGCCTAATGCTACGATACTTCCAGCGCCCCTCCGGGCGACTCTAGGCGGCACCAGCCGTGACTCTGTGGGGACGACCGCGTGTTACACCGAATACTCCCATCAATCTTCCTCTTCGCTTCCCTTATAGCATCCATCACCGTAGCCAGCGCCCAAGCGCCCAGCGCTCCCGGCAAGCCGCTTCCTCCCGGCCCCATGCAGGCCAAAGTCAAAGCCGCCTGCACCTCCTGCCATAACGCCGGACGCATCACCGAGCAGCATTTCTCTCGCCAGCAATGGTCAGAGCAGCTCGAGAAAATGGAAGGCCTCGGTGCCGTCATCCCCGATGCCGACCGCACCGCTATGCTCACTTACCTGACCAAGAATTTCGGTCCCGAAAAAGCTGGAGCCGCCAAGTCCGCGCCCAAAATGTAGTGCATCCGCGCACGCTCTAGTCGATATTCGCGTTTCGTAGTACTGATCCTCAGGTGGCTTCCCAATACAGATTCGATGATCGCATTGGGCCGTTTCCGTCAATTGAAGATCGACTAAGATGCGGCGATTGGAGATTCCCATGGGGAAGAATGATTTCAAGCTCATCGTACTCGTCTTTCTTGTCCAGCTTTGCCTACCAAACGCAACTCGCCAGGCGCAGGCAGAGAAGGGCGCCTATCCGGCGATGGCTGAGATTGACTTGTATCTGATCGCCGACCGAAATTCGGAAATCGCGTTGGCCCGCAGTGCTGCTCCGGCATCGATCTCGGATGGCGCCGAGGTGATGGTGCTTGGGAAGTCGGGATTCACGACCGCAGCGAAGGGCACGAATGGTTTCATGTGTCTGGTGGAGCGATCGTGGGGCGCCGCCACCGATGATCCGGAATTCTGGAACCCCAAAGTTCGCTCTCCCATTTGCTTTAATGCAGCGGCCGCAAGAACCTTTGCGACCATCTTCGTGATGAAGACAAAACTGGTGCTCGAAGGAAAGTCGAAAACGGAGATCGCCGCCGCGACGGCGGCGGCACTGGATAAGAAGGAACTCCCCGTACTGGAACCGGGAGCGATGTGCTACATGATGTCGAAGCAGCAGTACTTGAACGACCGGGGCATGAGCTGGCACCCGCATCTGATGTTTTTTGTCTCGGGCGACGCAGCAAAGAGCTGGGGAGCCGACCAGCCAGGTTCGCCCGTTATCGCCGCGAATGACCCAGAAGAGCGCGCGACAATCTTCATGGTCTGGGTTGGCAACTGGTCCGATGGATCGCCTGCTCTAGCGATGGAGCACTGACAGCGGCACCCTATTTTTCAGCGACTCTCTTTCTGCTTATTAGTCGCAAAGCCGCTCTGAGCCGATCCACAATTGGGCCAGATCTCTGAGATTGTGTTTGTATGTACGCGTTACGAAATATTCCTTCCCGCCTTTCACACGAAGCCTGTACTCCCCCGTCGATAAAGGTTGGATCTTCTCTACGGCCGAAATATTCACGACAACCGAGCGGTGGATGCGAATAAACCCGTAGGGTTTAAGCTTCTCCGCCACGGACGAGAGGGACTCGTGCACTAAATAGGAATTAGGCCGGTGTTCCAGGGAAACGTAATTCCCTTCGGCTTGCACTGCCAGGATATCAGCTAAGTCCAACAGTAGGATGCTACCCTTCGCCTTGAATGCAATTCGTGGCGCATGTCGTTTTACGACAACCTCCAACTGCCGCAACAGGCATATCAAGTTTGCAGCGTCAGCTCTGATTACCCGAAGCAACGAGGTATCTGCAGCTTCGCAGAACTCGTCCGCTGTCGATTCAAGAGTGTAATCTCTTCTGCGGTTGGTGGAGCAAATCGTAGCCGGAACTACGGCATCAGCGTGATCACCCTGCTGAACGAATATCTCACGTGCAATGACCTTCTCGTCCTGAATTTCGCGGGCGTTCATGATTAAAACCCCATTCTTCGTTTCGACTTCCGCTACGCGTTGTGATCATGACGAGAGCAGCGCGTCCAGCCGGAAAGGCCGTAGGTTATTTCTGCCCCTTACTCACGGCCGATGGAAAGCTGGATTGCGCACCGAAATAACACTCAATCGACTGCAACTTTCCGTCCTTCATTCGGATATACTCCACGTTCCGGAACGTTTTGCCATCCTGGTTGTGGCAAAGATACTTCACAAAAGCATCCTCTCCGACAGTTGCGATCCGCTCCAGTTCAAAACGCCTGATGAAATCGATTTGCGTCGCCCAGCATTGTGCTTTGAAAGCGCTTTTGCTGATGTGGTCGTCGCCGGCTGCGCTTGTGAAGGTGAAGTTGTCGGCGAGCATGCTATCCAATGGTCCCCAGTCTTTCTTTTCCCAGCCCGCATACCACTTCCGGACTAACTCCTCATTCGCCGAGTTCTGCCCTCCCAATGCGCTGGCGCCTGCCCACTCGGGTAGGCTCACCGCACCCACCAATGCGTAGCCTCCCGTTGCGAGCAGATTCCTGCGCGACACTACCCTTGTCATGACTCTCCCCGTCATCGCTCGTTCTCCTCTCATGATGTACTTGAACTGCTTCCCACTCGATTACGGGACACAGCCTCCTTAGCATACAAACCGGTTGGTATGTCGACGCCCCCACCGCTCCTTGAGACACCGATTCAATCAACCTCGCTTGCGGTTGCCTGGCGCGCGCAACGACCGCAGCCAGCCCACGATGTTTTTGATTCCCGCTTTCATCACTTTCGGATCCTGAGCATTCTTTGCCAGCGACGCGTAGCCTTCGACCATCGCGATCAGTAAGCCGGCGGCGTCATCCGGTTCCACTTCGCGGCGTACGCTGCCGTCAGTCTGGCCCTCTCGCAAAATGGAGGCAACCGCCTGCCGCCACGCATCGAAGATGATCGCCATCCGTCTTCTGAATCCCGCGTCCAGTGGAGACATTTCCTGTGCCAGATTGTTCAATTGGCAGCCGCCCCGTACATCGGTGGGTCGAACGGGGATACCTTGAACAGCGCGGATCAAAGCGTCGATCGGGTCTTTTACGCTCTCGAAAGGGTGCACCCACTTACTGTGGACGTCGGGGGCGATGACCTCATCGATGACGGCGTATCCCAAGGCTTCCTTGCTGTCGAAGTGGTGGTACAGCGCGCCCTTGGTGACTCCGGCTACGGCCAGAATGGTGTCCAGGCTCGCACTCTGAAATCCCGTTCGGTAGATCTCGCGGGATGCCGCCTGCAGCAGGCGCTCCCGCGTGCGCTCAGAATCGCGTAGCCTCGTCACTTTACGTTTCGGATTCTTCCGTGCCGCCAACATACCGACCAGTATGTATGTTAAATCATCTGAAAGTCAATCAAGATTGAGTGGCGGATGACCGGCTGACTTTTGGCGCTGACCTTCTCGAATTGCGGAACCTTCCATCCCTTATGTATGAAAACTTGGAGAACCAGTCGCTCCCCCGTGTTGACATCGTCCCTTGCGATTGTTAATCCGCCACTCGTTTTCGAACTCTGAAATGTTGGGCCCGTTGTCTTACGGAATCGTCGGGAATGTGGAACCCCGCCTGCTCCCTCAGTTCTCACTCAGCAGGAATTTGTGCTGCAGGGCCAATTCTGCTCTCAATGCACACTGACTGTCCGAGCGCCGCGTGGTAACAGGCGAAAATCGCCAGTCATCCCGGCACCACGACTTTACCGGAGGAAAAGAAGAGATATGACCACGCTTAGACAGTTAAGGAATCTTTGGATATTGGGGATAGCAACGATGGTTCTAGGTTGCTTCAGCGATGGGGTCGCGCAGACGCACTACAAAGTTGAGGATTTGGGCGTTCAGCATCCTGACAACCTGGGCATGCCCATGGGCCTCAATAATTACGGCTGGACGCTCAACATGGAGCAGTTCCTCGATCCCTTCAGTCTTTCCACCGAGTTTCCGGCCGCGTCCGGCACGGACTCAATCACCATCGACCACCTCAACCTCGAACTCGGCACCCTGGGGGGCGCCAACAGTTCGATCAATTGGAACGGGATCAACGACAACGGCGAAGCCGTCGGTATGTCCGAGACAGCTGCTTTAGATCCGAATGGCGAAGACATTTGCTTCTTCGGCACCCTCCACATTTGCCTTCCGTTTCTGTGGAAAAACGGCATCATGAGCGCTCTGCCAACCGTGGGAGGCGTGAACGGGCAGGCCAGCGCCATCAATAACAAAGGACAAGTCGCAGGCTATGCGGAAAACGGTATGGTGGACTCCACCTGCCCGGAGGGCGATCCTAATAATCGGATCGATCTGCCGGTGATGTGGACAAAACGTAAAGCCCAAGCGCTTCCTACCATCGGTACCGATCCAGACGGCGTCGCATACGGCATCAACAATCTAGGCCAGAGCGTAGGCTACTCCGGCACGTGCGTCGCAGTGAATGTCGGCGTGATGTGGCAAAACAACGTCGCCACCCCGCTTCCCGGTCTCGGACAAACCCCCGCCATCGCCTACGAGATTAACGATAGCGGCCAAATTGTCGGGCAAGGCGTTACCTCTGACGGCGTAGGCCTGGCCACTCTTTGGGAGAACAATTCAGTCACAGCCCTTGGCGGCGGCGCCCTCCCGCAGGGAGATGTTGCCTCCTTTGCCACCAGCATCAATAACCTGGGGCAGGCGGTCGGAAGCTCCTTTAACTCCGACAACGGCAGCTGGTCCCACGGCCTCCTCTGGCAGAACGGCGTGATGTACGACCTCAACACTCTATTTCCGGCGAGTTCCCACCTCTTCGTAGTTAACGCCAGCAACATTAATGACAACGGACAAATCGCGGGTATGGCATTGGAGACGGTCGGGCCACACGCCTACCAGATCGTCCACGGCTTCTTGGCAACCCCGGTAAAAGAAGACATGGGCAAGTCGGTGGCGGACGTCGTACTCACGCATCCGAAAATCAACTTGCCTGCAGTGAAGGTTGGCAAGCTTTGGCCGAGGTCGGCTCATTGTTCGATCCACGAGAAAGGCGCTTTCTGATCTTCCGCATCCTGCATCCGGCCATCGGCTGCGCCAAGGCACATGGCCGGATCACCTGCGGGTCAAGATCGATCTAGCCAATATCTACGTGACCCAGATTGTTTGCGGATAGAGCTGATAGGAAGAAATCTCAAAGGACCTAACGGACACCTACATGGCTTCTCGCGTTCGCCATTGCGTTGAGTGTCCAAAATGCTTGACTCGATATTTGCCTGGCTTCAGCCCCTACCGTAACGGGTCTTACTTGCTGCCGCTCGCTGAAGGATTCGCGGACGAATGGACGCTCTACTGTGCCTGCGGGAGACCACACATTTCCAGTCGATGGAGTTGGAGCGACCTGAAGCAATATTCCGTCTCGAATCAGGCGCACAATCGCGGTTATGGCCCACCCGAGGACATTGTCCCTGTAAACAAGAAGTCGCATTTTGCGGGTTAGGATTGCGCCGTCACCAACCCAGAACCCCGAGCAGTGGGTTAGAGTCGGTATAGGGCTCCGCGGCACTCCTAAGCCCCTGGCAAGGCGCTGCCGACCCAACACCCGAAGTGGCATTACGGCAGCGCCGCCGATCACCAAACCAAACTACCGTCAGCATGGACCCGCACCGGCTCGGTCATCAAGTGATTGTCTAGGTGCCTAGGGGCTGGCTCGACAGACTTACTTGCCCTCCGCGTTGTCGATGTCCTCAGCCGTTGACTGTTTCTCTGGGCGCAGCTGCGGAAACAGAATCACGTCGCGAATCGTGTGTGAGTCGGTAAACAGCATCGCCAGCCGGTCCACGCCGAGCCCGACTCCGCCCGCGGGAGGCATGCCGTACGAAAGCGCGTTGATGTAATTTTCGTCCATCTGATGAGCCTCATCATCGCCGCGCTCGCGCTCTTTTAACTGCGCCTCAAATCGTTGCCGCTGATCGACCGGATCGTTGAGCTCGCTAAAGCCGTTGGCAATTTCCATCTGCCCGGCAAACATTTCGAAGCGCTCCGTCCAATCCGGCTCGTCCGGCTTCTGCTTCGAAAGCGGGGAAACCGCCGTGGGAAATTCATAGATGATCGTCGGCTGCATCAAGTGTTCTTCCGCGATCGCCTCAAAAAGGTTGGCGATGGTCTTACCCACCGGCGCCGCCGCGTCGTACTGCAATTTGATTCCCGCGCCGCGCACACGCGTGACCAAAGCTTCCACCGACGCGTGCGATGCGAAATCGTTGCGCTCCGGCTTCGCTCCGGCCTTCTCCGGCCAGAAGTTCACGATCGCTTCCCGCATCGTCATCCGCCGCCAGTTCGCGTGTGACCAATCAATCTCGGCATCGCCCCACTTCGTCTTCATGCCGCCGGTAACATCCTTCACCGCCTGCTCAATCGCCCCCTGCGTCGTATCCAGGATGCCGAGATAGTCCGTATAGGCCTGGTATGCCTCGAGCATAGTGAACTCAGGATTCCATCGCCAACCGAGGCCTTCATTCCGGAAGTTGCGATTGATCTCATACACGCGGTCAAATCCGCCCACCGTGAGACGCTTCAGGTAAAGCTCGGGAGCGATGCGCAGAAACAGCTCCATATCGAGCGTGTTGTGATGCGTCTTAAACGGACGCGCCACCGCGCCGCCGGCGATGGGATGCATCATCGGCGTCTCCACTTCAATAAACGCCTGCGAATCAAAATACCGCCGCAGCGACTGCACCAGCTTGCTGCGCTTCAAAAACACTTCGCGCACCTCCGGATTCATCACCAGGTCGAGATAGCGCTGCCGGTACCGCAGCTCGACATCCGTAAGCCCGTGAAACTTCTCCGGCAGTGGCAATAGATCCTTCGAAAGAAACGTCAACTCCTCGGCATGAATGCTCAGTTCGCCTGTGCGCGTGCGAAACAAATACCCGCGAACGCCGATGTGGTCGCCCAAGTCGAGCAGCTTCCACAACTCATACCCGGGATCGCCAATGGCGTCTTTCTTGACGTAGATTTGCAGCCGTTGCCCGTCCTGCTGCAAGTGCGCAAAGCCCGCCTTGCCCATCAGCCGTATCGCCATAATGCGTCCGGCAACGCGCACCGTCACCCGCGGAGATTCCAGTTCTTCCGCCGTCTGCCCCGAGTACTCCGCCAGAATCTGCGGCACGGTATGGCTGTAATTGAACTTTCGTGGATAGGCCGGATGCCCGAGAGCTTCAATTTTTTTGAGCTTCTCGCGGCGAATTGCATAAATATCTTCGTCGAGTGCCAATGATTGTCCTTAGCGTAGAGGATTCCGATTCGCCGCAGAGGGCGAGCGAATTCTGATTATAAACACCCGAGCGCATCGCCCGAATCACGTTCATCGAGAACGCGAGCATCCATGCCCCCAACGCCAACCTATACCGACGCCGCAATTGTCGCTCGCCCGCTACTTTCCCTGAAACAGCAGCGGAGCGAAGTGAATCAGATTGTCGCGCCACACCATCCACGTGTGCAGGCCCGGAGTTTCGACGACCGTGACGGGAATTTCTTGCCCTTTGAGCCAAGCCTCAAATTTGCGGTTCGGAGCCAGAAGCTCTTCCTCCGTTCCGCAAGACATCCACAGGAATTGCGGAAACACCGTCTTTTCGCTGCGCATCGCCGTGTTCAGCTTCGTCAATTCCTTGGCGTCGTCCATGTGCCGCAACGCCGAACTGAATCCCCCCACCCAGGCAAATTGCTTCGGATGGCCGAGCCCGATCGTCAGGCTCTCCAGTCCTCCCATCGAAAGTCCCGCAATCGCGCGGTCCTTCTGATCTCTCGAAACGTGGTACTCGGATTCGACTCGCGGTAACACCTCGGTAAGCAGCGCCTGTGTGAAAAGTTCAACATTACGGTCAATCGCAGCGTTGTCATTCCAACCGTCGTGGCCGCCGAGTACAAATTCCATATCTCCATACCCCAGCGGCATCACCACCACCGTCGGCTGAATCTTTCGTTCGGCCAGAAGACTATCGAAAATAAAATTTGCCCGCCCCACTTCTGTCCAGCCATTGGCCCGATCGCTCCAGCCATGCAGCAGGTACAGCACCGGATACGGCTTACGTCTCTTTGCGTCGTAACCGGGAGGTGTGTAGACGAAATAATCACTCTGCCCGTCCGGTAAGCCCTGCACTACTTTCGTCGTGTAGAAATGGTGATAGACCGTGCCGTGCGCCACATCGCGCGGCTCCCAGGGCTGTGTCGTCTTCCCATGCACCGTGACCATGTTTTCAAGAAAAAGAAAATTCTGCGTCACCACCGTGTTCTTAGGATCAAGTCGGGGTTGCCCGTCGGCCTCAAACGAATATCCGTAGATCTGCGGCGCAAGCGCGGGAGTGACTACGCTCCAAACACCCGCCGAATCTTTCTCCATGGCAAGCGGTTCAGCGGACCCTTCCAGACGCAACACGACCTTGGTGGCGCCGGTGTCTAGGTAACGAAAAGTGACGCTTCCGTCCGGATGCACTTCATTCGACTGAAACGATGGCCCCGCTTGCGCGTGAGAGAAAACCGATGCGGCGAACGGAACGATCATAGCCAGCGCAAGAATACGGAATTCTGCAGACAATTGATGGATGGATCGCATGCCCGCCAGTTTATCGAGTCTTTCGCGCCAGCGCATCTTCCAGAGGAGATTATTTGCCGGATTCGCTCTTGGGGGATGGGTTCCTCTTAAGTTCCGAAGCGTTCGGCTGCGCGGGCTTTTGCCTTGGCCGCTTCTTCTTCCCGATTCTTCGGAGGAGCGGTCGTGTCAAGCGAGTGAAGAAGCCGCGCCGCCACGCCGGTAATTTCGTCGATCGCAGCTTGGAACGCCGCCTCGTTCGCCTTTGAAGGCTTGTTGAAGCCCGTAATCTTCCGCACGAATTGGAGCGCGGCTGCCCGAACCTCCTCGTCGGTAACGGGCGGATCGAAATTGAAGAGCGTCTTGATATTCCGGCACATAAGCGCGGCCTCCGGCAACTGAAATCATTTCTTGCTGATATTTTCTCACGCTTGAATGCCGGTAGGCAGCCGAGACAGGCGCGATTCCTATGGCATCTCCGTCATTCCATTTCAAAAGTTACCGTGGTACATTGGTACTATGATAAACGAGTCGCAGCTCCTCATCGAACGAGTCCAGACGGGTGTACGCATGGAAAAACGTTTGCTGAAAGTGCTCAAAGCTCTCGCCGAATTCCACGACATGTCGCTTGGTGACTTGCTGGAAGGCATTGTTCTGCATGCCTTCGACGGAAAGCCACCTTTCGGCCCCGCATCGCTCAAACGGATTCAAGACTTGAAGAGGTTCTACAGCCTTGATCTCGATTCCAGCGCGAGCCACCGTCTGACCGAGATCAAACGGCATTCGGGTGATCACGCCGCAGTAGCTAGGAAATCTCAAGGAGATCATGTCTCGGGTAAGAAAACGAGTAAGAAAAAATGAAACCGGATCGTTTGTATATAGCACTGCGCATTCTCCGGTGGGCGCTCGCCCTGGTTATTCTCGAAGAGTCTCTGCGTTTTGCGCTTTCTGCAGGACTTGCTCGGGCCTTGGCCACGACAGGTCTGCCCGATTTTGTCGGTCGCGGGTTGGCGTGGGTAGAAATCGCTGCCGTCGTGTTGCTCGTCATTCCTCGACTCACGCAACTAGGTGGGCGTTTATTGATCGGCGTACTCGCTTTCGCAATCGCTTTGCATATTCTGCACGGATGGTTCGACGTAGGGGCCCTCGTAGTTTATGCCGCTGCGGCGTGGGCGGTTGTGGCGGGCGAATCGGGTGCGCTCTCCAGCGAGGAGCAGTCATGACTGCCGAAGGAATGGCCGACGCGAAAACGACCGGCGAAGAATTGATTCTTCAGTTCGAATCGAGCCGCACACCGCCCGAGACGTTTCATCACGCCGATCACGTTCGCTTGGCATTCGAGTATCTGCTCAGGTACACGGCAATTGAGTCTCTGGACAAGTTCTCGACCGCATTGCAGCGCTTTGCCGCCTCCCAGGGAAAGGCAGACCGCTATCACGAAACGATCACATGGGCCTATCTGTTTCTAATTCGAGAGCGCATGGCCCGCGCGGAGAGCGTTCAAACATGGGAACAGTTTGCCCAACAAAATCAAGACTTGCTAGTTTGGCGACCCAGCCTGCTCGAGCACTACTATCGTAAGCATACCCTCGCCTCCGCTCTAGCTCGCAAGACCTTCATTTTTCCCGATCGGATCGCTTCTGAGTCGGCCACGTAAGCGAAATGCCGTCCGGCTGTCTGTGTCGGCGGTCACGCCATCTTTGTTCACACGACCTTGAAGCGCGACCCCTTCGGCGGTACTATTCGGTTTCACACAAGGTTGCGACTGTTCCGAGGAATCATGCCGCAAAACTACGTTCCCATTTTCCTGTTTCTGGCAGTCGTGGGTATTCTGATCCCGATCACGCTGCTGGTGGCGCGAATTATCCGCACGCAGAGGCCCAACCGCGTGAAATTGATGCCCTACGAGTGCGGCATCGATCCCTACGACAGCGCCCGCGGACGATACACAGTTCGCTTTTACCTCATCGCCATTCTCTTCGTCGTCTTTGACGTGGAGACGGTCTTCCTCTTTCCCTGGGCGGTGAAATTCAAGGCTCTCAGCGTTTTCGGCCTGATCGAGATACTGATCTTTCTCGCCATTTTAATCGTAGGCTACGTGTGGATCTGGATGAAAGGCGCGCTCGAATGGGTGTAAACCCGACCGGCCTCAATCCGCCTGCTTCCGATGAGGTGTTTTCGGCGAGCCGTTGGACGAAAGGCAATCTCTTCTTCCCGACACGCATCGTGGTGAGCCCGTTACGCGTGAGCCGCGTGAAGCGGCGTCTGTTCGGCAGTCTCGAAGAGAATATCTCGATTTCGCAGGTGGCTTCGGTGAAGATTGCGACGGGCGTTCTGTGGTCTGACATTCTCATTGAGTCGACCGGAGGCACCGACCCGATCACCAGCCACGGCCATCGCAAAGCGGACGCGATACGCATCCGCGACTTGGTTGAGAGCTTTCAGGCTGCGCGTCATTAATGCTCTTGACCGTGATAGCAAAATCTGTGAGCGGAGCGGATGCTGTGACAGCCGTCATTGACGGTGATTGGACCAGATGTTAGAAGTGAACCTTTCCTGAACACTTGTTCTGATGTTAGAGCGCGCTGTTAAGAACGCGCTGTTAAAAACGCGCTGTTAAAAACGAAAGACCCCTGCATGGCTGAGGACGTCAAAACACCCGCTCCACCACCGCCGCCGGAAGGTGAAAAGAAGCCGGCGGCGGAAAAGACCGCCGAAGGGGCTCCGTCTGTCGCTGATACGAAACCCGCCGCCCCCGCAAAACCGGCCGCTGTCGCCAAACCCGCTCCACCCGCTAAGCCCGCCGGCCCCGTTCCTCTGCCCTGGATCTCGCCGCTGGTCGAAAAATACAAGAGCCAGTACGGTTCAGCTATCGAAGCGCTAACGTATCTTGGACAAAACTACTTCGCTGTCGATCGCTCGCTGATTCCCAACCTCTTGCGCTTGTTGCGCGATGAAGAAGAGTTCGACTATTGCGTCGATATCACCGCGGTGCACTATCCAAAACGCGAAAAGCAGTTCGACGTGATTTGGATCCTTTATTCCTTCCCGCGCAACGAGCGCGTGCGGGTGAAGACACAAATCGCCGACGGCGCGTCGATTGGGTCGAGCGTCTCGATTTGGGCGACTGCGAACTGGCTGGAGCGCGAAGTCTACGACATGTTCGGGATCCACTTCGACGGACATCCCGACCTGAAGCGCATTCTGCTGCCCGACGGATGGAAGGGGCATCCATTGCGCAAGGATTACGGCATCCTGCAGCAAGATCAGGAATGGGTACAGATCAACCTCGGAATCGAGAGCGGACAATGAACGACCGCGCCGATCAGCTGTCGAACCTCGATCTCGACGCTCCCGACAAGACCTATCTCGATTCGAATGAACTCATCATCAATATGGGCCCCCAGCACCCGGCCACACACGGAGTGTTGCGCGTCATCTTGAAGCTCGACGGCGAGAAAGTCCTGGGCACCGAGTGCGTGATCGGATACCTCCATCGCGGAGTCGAGAAAATTGCCGAGAACCGCACTTATACGATGTTCAATCCCTACGTCGACCGCATGGATTATGTCGCCGCCGTCTCGAACGGTTTGGGATATTGTGAAGCGGTCGAGAAGCTGCTCAACGTCGAAGCGCCCGCGCGCGCCAAATATATTCGCGTGATTCTGACCGAACTGAATCGCATCGCCAGCCACCAGCTCTGGCTGGGCACGCATGCCCTCGACATTGGCGCAATGACGCCGCTCTTCTACACCTTCCGTGACCGGGAGGAGATCCTCAAGATTTTTGAAAAGTACTGCGGAGCGCGTCTCACCACGCACGCCTTCCGCATCGGCGGTTGCCAGTACGAGACGTATGCGGGCTTCGAAAAAGACGTAAAGAATTTCCTGACGTTCGTGGCGCCGAAGATCGACGAATACGAAACCTTGCTTACCACCAATCGCATCTGGCTCGAGCGCACAAAGAATGTCGGCGTGATCTCAGCCGCCGATGCGATCGCGCTGGGCGTGACGGGTCCCGTACTCCGCGCCAGTGGCGTCAAATGGGATCTCCGCAAAGCCCAGCCCTACGCGGCCTATTCCGACTTTGATTTTGACATTCCAATCGGGGAGAACGGCGATACCTACGACCGGTATCTGGTTCGCATGGTCGAAATGCGCCAGTCGTTGCTCATCATCGAGCAAGCCGTCAACGGCATTCCCGAAGGTCCGATCATGGGTAAAGTGCCCAAGGTGATCAAGCCGCCTGTCGGCGAGATCTATCACTCCATCGAGGCTCCAAAAGGCGAACTTGGATACTTCATCGTCAGCGACGGCTCGACGCAACCATACCGCATCCGCGTTCGTCCGCCATCGTTTGTGAACCTGCAGGCGCTAGACATCATGGTTCGAGGCTTGCTCGTTGCCGACGTAATCGCTGTCATTGGCACGCTCGACATCGTGCTCGGCGAGGTGGATCGCTGATGCCGAACTTCATCATGTCGTACCTCGGTAGCACGCTGACTCCCGGCGGAGCAGGGAACCAGTTCTGGGCGCTGATTTATGTGTTGATCATTTTCGCCGGCGTGTCCGTAGCCGTCATTGCGATGAACTGGATCGAGCGGAAAGCGCTCGCCCACTTCCAGATTCGCCTCGGCCCCATGCGCGTGGGTCCGCACGGATTGCTGCAACCTTTCGCAGACGCCCTCAAATTGATGCTTAAGGAAGACATCATCCCGAGCGAAGCGGATCAGTTTGTTTTCTGGGTAGCCCCGCTGATTGGATTGCTCGCCGCGTTCACCGTCTACACCGTTATCCCGTTCGGGCCGTCGCAAGCCGTCAGCGACATGAATATCGGCATTCTCTTTATGCTTGGCGTCTCGTCGCTCGGGGTGCTCGGGATCGTGGTCGCCGGATGGGCGTCGAACTCGCACTATCCCTTGATCGGCGCGCTCCGTTCGAGCGCACAAATGGTCTCGTACGAGGTCGCCATGGGACTGGCCGTGGTCTCGGCGATCGTGATGACCAGCCTGAATACGAGCGGCACCGGCACCCTGAGCATGATCGGAATCGTCCAGGCCCAGCAGCAGCAGGGCGTCTGGTTCATTTTTAAATTCTTTCCGCTCGGATTTATCGCATTCGGGATCTTTGCCATCGCGATGGTTGCAGAAACGAATCGCGCTCCCTTTGACATGGCCGAAGCCGAGTCCGAACTTACCGCCGGATATCACACCGAGTACAGCGGTCTGCGCTGGTCGCTCTTTATGCTCGCCGAATATGCCGCGATGATTGCCGTCTCCTCGATCGCGGTCACGCTGTGGCTCGGCGGATGGATGCGGCCCTTCCCCAATCTGCTGCACGCGCCGGCGTGGGACTTTATCTTCTCCCTGTTCCCGGGGCTCACTTTCGCAGGTTTGGCGGCGATTGCCTTGATAGGCACCGTTCGCATGCCATCGCAGTCGTTCTTCAAGATTCAGCGAATCGGGCTTGCCATATTTGCCGGATTGCTTGGCCTGATCGCGCTCTTGCTTCTCGTTGTTGCTGTCGCCGGCCGCTCCGATTCCGGCATAGTCGCCAGGTTCAACGACGGCATCGGCTACGTGTACTGGTTCGTGCTCAAGGTTTCCGTCTTCATGTATCTCTTCATCTGGTATCGAGCGACCTGGCCTCGCTACCGCTTCGATCAACTAATGAAGATTGGATGGAAAGTGATGTTGCCGATTTCGCTGGGTGTGCTGGTCGTGACTGCGATCGTTGGGGTGATCTTCTAATGAACCCCATATTGAACCCGGCGATGAATTCGGCGCTAAGCGGGGGTGCCCCGGTCGCGACGCCATTCTTTTTTTATATGCTCTCCGGTCTAGCAGTGATTGGCGGAATTCTGGTCATTACGCGCAGAAATGCCGTCCATTCCGCGCTGGCCCTGATCGTAACATTGCTTTCTGTTGCGGGCCTGTACTTGATGCTGTATGCCCCATTCGTAGCTGGCGTGCAAATCATCGTCTACGCCGGCGGAATCATGGTTTTGTTCCTGTTCGTGATCATGCTGGTCAACATTGAGCGCGCTTCCAAAGACCGGCGCTTCAACCGCATCTGGCCAATCGGACTCGTCGCCGCATGTACGTTGATGGGATTATTTGTCTCCGCCTTCGTGAAGGGCAGGGCACTATTCCCGGATCGTGGCATGGCTCTATCCGAAGGGTCGAATACGCAGGAAATCGCCAAGGCGCTCTACGGAGAAGTCAACAGGTTTGGACAATACACCTTTGGCCAATACACATTCGCCTTCGAAATCGCCTCGTTGTTGTTACTGGTAGCGATTCTAGGGGCGGTAATTATGACGAAGAAGAAAATCTGATTTTGGGTGGCGCAGCGGTTCACCGCTGCGGTAACGAGCCGGTTGTGAAACGGCTTTAGCCGCCGAGGTCAGACTGTTCTACGTGAATATGGTTCCGATAACTACGCTTCACTATCTCGTTGTGGCAGCCGCGCTCTTCGTATTGGGAGTGATTGGTGTGCTCACGCGCCGCAATGTGGTGATTGTGCTGATGTCGATTGAATTGATCCTGAACGCCGTGAACCTGAACCTGGTGGCTTTCTCCCATATGTGGGGAAATCTGCACGGGCAGTTATTCGCGATTTTTGTAACCGTAGACGCCGCCGCCGAAGCCGCCGTTGGCCTCGGCATCTTGATCGCTTTCTTTAGAAATAAAGAGACGATCAACGTAGACGAAATTGATTTATTGAAGTGGTGAGTGCAGCTATTAATTCTTAGTTCCAAGCATTTGTCATTCTGAGCGAAGCGAAGAACCTATGCATTCTGCGGCCGACAACATGTTCTTTTTCCTTCCGCGTCTCTGGCTCATCCCGCTGCTGCCAGCGTTCGGTGCGGTGATCATGTTTTTTTTCGGACGCAGTCTCTCGAAGCGCGCCGTGAATGCTGTCTGCGTTGGCGCTGTTGTATTGGCGTTTGTCGCGGCCTTGGGAGTGGTTAGGGACTACAACCTTTATACCGAACCAAAGTTGGGATTCGGCGGTCCCGGCACGCCCTATCAAAAGGTTCTCTACACTTGGCTCGGCTCGGGCGACGGCCACTTAAATTTCACTAAGCGCGACGGCACGCTCGCCCAAATCAACGTCGACGCCGGATTTCTTCTCGATCCGCTCTCTTCCATTTGGCTTCTCTTCGTGACCGGCGTTGGCATGCTGATCCACATCTACTCCACCGGATACATGGCCCACGAAGGCGGCTACTACCGCTTTTTCGGATACCTCAACCTGTTCATGTTTTCGATGCTGACGCTCATCCTCGCAAACAACTACATGTTGTTGTTCGTAGGATGGGAAGGCGTTGGCCTCTGTTCGTACCTGCTGATCGGTTTCTATTTTCATCGCAAGTCGGCTTCGACCGCTGCCAATAAAGCGTTCATCGTGAACCGCATCGGTGACGCCGGATTCATCCTCGGCTCGCTGACCCTGGTTTGGTATCTGGGTTCGTTCCGATTCATCGACATCAACACCCTCGCACGCAGTGGACACTTCGCCATCGGCGATCCCGTTCTCACCGCGGCCGCGCTGCTCCTTTTCGTAGGGGCTTGCGGCAAGTCTGCGCAGCTTCCTCTCTATGTCTGGCTGCCCGACGCGATGGAAGGTCCAACGCCGGTTTCGGCCCTGATCCACGCGGCAACCATGGTGACGGCCGGTGTTTACATGGTGGCGCGCTCGAATGCCGTCTTCGTTCTCGCTCCGAAGGCGATGCTAGTCGTAGCCATCGTCGGCGCGACCACTGCTGTATTTGCCGCCTCGATTGGTCTGGTTCAAAACGACATCAAGCGCGTGCTGGCCTATTCGACCGTTTCGCAACTGGGATACATGTTCCTCGCGCTCGGTGTAGGCGCGTTTGCCGCCGGCGTCTTCCACGTTTTCACCCACGCATTTTTCAAAGCGCTGCTCTTCCTCGGTTCCGGCTCGGTGATCCACGCTATGAGCGGCGAGCAAGATATGCGCAACATGGGCGATCTCCGCAAGCGCATTCCAATTACTCATTGGACGATGTTGATCGCGACTCTCGCCATCGCAGGCATCTTTCCCTTTGCCGGATTCTTCTCCAAAGACGAAATCCTCTGGCAAACATGGTCTTCGGAGGGTGGCGCCTACCGCATTCTCTGGTTCGTCGGTTACGGCACCGCACTGATGACTTCGTTCTATATGTTCCGCCTGATGTATCTCACTTTCTACAGTCCGTCGCGCATGACCCACGAGGCCGAGCATCACGTGCACGAGTCGCCGAAGTCGATGACCGTGCCGCTCGTGATACTTGCGATCTGCTCCATCGGTGCTGGATGGCTGAGTTGGCCCCACAGTCTCGGCGGATCGGCGCACTTCGAAAAATTCCTTGAACCCGTATTCGCACGTGAAGCCGTTGTCCTTCAGGAAGAAGGGAAGTCGGCGCAATTAGCGGCGGGTGAAAAAGAAGTCGAGCACACCGACAAGTGGGAATATATTTTGATGGCTTTATCGCTGGGCGCAGCCGGCCTCGGCTTCGGAATGGCCCGCGATGCTTACAGGAAGGCCGGCAAAGACTACGCCGAGCCCATCGCCGTCAAAGCTCCGCCCCTCTACCGCTTGCTCTATAACAAATGGTTCGTCGACGAGGGCTACGACTACGTCTTTACCGGACGTCGCAAGATCGGCAAGATCCGTTTCGGGGCCATGGGCGCGGGCGAAGCCGCCTCGTGGTTCGACACCAAAATTATCGACGGCGTAGTCAACGATGTCGGTTGGGCCACCCGTGCCGTCTCCACGCTTTCGACCTGGTGGGATAAGTGGATCATCGACGGCATCGGCGTCAACGGTCCCGCGATACTCGCGCGCATGCTTTCGTATCCAGCACGCCTCTTCGAATGGGGCCTGGTGCAGTGGTACGCGCTGGTTATGGTCGCCGGATTAGTGGGATTTGCGTTCTATTACGTGTGGAAGTGATACCGGTTCTTGGCTTTTGGCTCTTAGCTCTTAGCTAAAAGCCAAAGCCAAGAGCTGAAAGCTAAGAGCTCTTATGCAGAATCACATACTATCGATCATCCTTTTCACGCCGCTCATCGGAGCGTTTGTTCTCCTGTTCGTACCGAAAGAGAACAAAGACGCCATCCGCTGGACCGCGAACATCTTCTCGCTCGGCGGATTGCTCATCTCGCTGCCCTTAGTCCCCATGTTCTGGGCGCAGCGCTTCGAAGTAACTCCGTCGCACTTCAAATTCCTCGAAGGCACCCCCAACAACTGGATCCCCTCGATTGGCGCGGGTTACAACCTCGGCATCGACGGCATTTCGTTTCTGTTGATCATGCTGACCACGCTCTTGGGATGGATCTCGATCCTCTCTTCCTGGACCGCCATCGAAGTTCGCGTCAAAGAATATTACGTCTGGTTTCTTGTGTTGCAGACCGGAATGCTCGGCGTCTTCATGGCGCTCGATTTCTTCCTCTTCTTCGTTTTCTGGGAAGCGATGCTCGTCCCTATGTATCTGCTGATCGGCATCTGGGGCGGCCCGCGCAAGCTTTATGCGGCCATCAAGTTCTTCCTGTACACGTTGCTCGGCAGCGTGCTGATGCTTCTCGGCATCCTGTTCCTCTACTTCCACCACCACGCGCTGACGGGCGTCTTCACCTTCAGCATTCCCGAGTTATATAAGACAGCACCGCTCATCCCCTTCAACACCGCGATCTGGCTGTTCGTCGCGTTCTTTATCGGATTCGCCATCAAAGTCCCGATGTTTCCCTTCCACACCTGGCTGCCCGACGCCCACGTCGAGGCGCCGACGGCTGGCTCGGTGATTCTGGCGGGCGTCTTGCTGAAGATGGGAACCTACGGCTTCGTCCGCTTCTCGCTCCCATTCTTCCCCTCAGTTGTGTCGCATCCCAAAGTGCAAGGCTGGGTAATCGGCCTCTCCCTCGTCGGCATCATCTACGGCGCTCTCGTCTCGCTGATGCAGAAGGACATGAAGAAGCTGGTGGCCTATTCGTCCGTCAGCCACCTCGGTTTCTGCACGCTCGGAATCTTCGCCCTCAACTCGGCTGGTTTGACCGGTTCGGTCCTGCAGCAAGTCAATCACGGCATCTCCACTGGCGCGCTCTTCTTAATCGTCGGCATCCTGTATGAACGCCGCCACACGCGCGAGATCTCCGAATACGCAGGAATCTCCAACGTGATGCCGCTCTACGCGACGATCACCATGATCATGTTCCTCTCGTCGATGGGTCTGCCTCTACTGAACGGATTCGTCGGCGAGTTCACCATCCTGCAAGGCGCCTTTACCGCGAATTGGAAATGGGCCGCATGGGCAGCCCCCGGAGTGGTTCTTGCCGCGGCCTACCTGCTCTGGCTCTATCAACGCGTCTTCTTCGGTACGGTCACAAATCCGAAAAACGAGAAGCTGCACGACCTGACTCCGCGCGAAATTCTCACCTTCGCGCCTCTAATCATCATGGCTTTGTGGATCGGACTCTATCCGAAGCCTTTCTTCCAGATTCTCGAACAACCGGTCAACCAGATTGTGCAGACTATCCAGGACTCCAAATCGAATCCAAAGGCGCCCGTGAATGCCCAGGCGGGAACGGCAATACTTCCACCAGCGGCCCAAGAGATAAGTTCAAGAGTTGCCCCCGGTTCAAACGCCATCGTGCCGAAAGTGAGTCGATAAGTGCGAGGCATCTCACCCATCGAATACCGGTTGATGTTGCCGATGGTGGAGCTCACCATCTTTGCTCTCGGCATTCTGTTGATCGACCTGATGATCCCCAAGGGCTGGAAGTGGATCAACGCCGTCGGCGCATTTGTCGGCGTCTTATTTGCTGCCGCATGCGTCTGGCAGATCCAGACAATGTCGCCGAAAGGCGCAATCGGTTTCTATAACTCTCTGCTCGTCGACCACTTCGCTCTCTACTTCTGGTATCTGTTTCTAGCCGGAGCGGGCATCACCATCATCGCCTCTGTGCGCTATCTCGAAATCGAAGACGAGCACCACGGCGAATATTATGCGCTGCTGCTGCTCTCCGTCGTCGGCATGATGTGCATGGCTGCCGGAATCGACATCGTCTTGATTTTCATTGGCCTCGAACTGATGGCGATTTCCACCTACATCCTGGTCGGCTTCCTACGCCGTGACAGGCGCTCGAACGAAGCGGCGCTGAAATATCTGCTGCTCGGTGCATTTTCTTCCGGCATCTTCGCCTACGGTCTTTCCCTCTTTTACGGAATTGCCGGAAACACCAACCTACGAGACATTTTCCGCGGTGTTTCTGCGCAGAATCCACATAATCCCGTTGTCATCATTGCCTTGCTTACAACGATGGTCGGCTTGCTCTTCAAGATCGCAGCCGTCCCCTTTCATCAATGGGCTCCGGACGCTTACGAAGGCGCGCCCACTTGCATCACAGGTTTCATGTCCGTTGCGGTGAAAGCCGCCGGTTGGGCGATGTTGCTGCGAATCCTCGTCTTTGGACTGTCGCCCCTGCGCTCCGTTTACACTCCCGTGATTATTGTTGTCGCCGTTGCCACCATGACCGGCGGCAACCTCGCCGCGCTCACGCAGACGAACACCAAACGCCTGCTCGCCTACTCCTCGATCGCCCACGTCGGATACATGTTGCTGGCCTTCGTTGCCATGGGCACGTCGCCCATCGGCGGCGCCGCTTTCTACGATGGTTTCAAGGGAATCCTGATCTACCTGCTCGTCTACACCTTCATGAACCTCGGTGCCTTCGCCGTAATTACGTCTTTGCGGCAGCGGAACCTGATTGGCGACGAGATCGACGATCTTGCGGGACTCTACAAGCGCGCTCCCGTAGAAGCCACCCTGATGCTCTTGTTTCTGCTTTCGCTTGCCGGAATCCCGCCCGCCGCCGGGTTTCTGGGAAAGTACTACATCTTCCTCAGCCTGATCGAAAGCCAGCACTACGTCTTGGCGTGCCTCGGTGTCGTTTACTCCCTGTTTGGACTTTACTACTACTTGAAAGTCGCGAATTCGATGCTGATGCGCGCTCCGATGGAGACGGAAAAACTCCCCGTCAGCGTCGGAATGCGTTTCGCCGTAGGAATCACCGCCCTGGCAACGATCGTGATCGGAATCTATCCCGAACCCTTCATCCGCACCGTAAACTGGTCGCTGAACATCGTGCAAGCACCGCATGTGGCAATGATGGTGAAGTAGCGACGCGCACCCATGTTCCCTCCAATCCGTCACACTTGCGATGACTTAGAGCGCTACCGGGTGCGGCCTTCGAGCCCTCGCCTGATTTACAATTCCCACAAATGCCGGAGCCTCCACCAACGCCTCCGAAGAAAAATTCTGCCGCCTCGCTTGCTCGGTACTCCGAGATCGGATTTATTATTCCGGCGTCGGTCCTACTGGGCCTGTTTCTCGGCAAGTTAGCGGACCATCTTCTTCACACGCAATGGCTCTACCTGGTCGGGTTGTTAATCGGAGCGATCTTGGGTTTCTGGCAAATGATTCGCATGGCTTTGAACTCCTTCAAGGATCAAAAGTGATCGCGGTTGTGAACGCGATGCTAAGGCAGCGATGAGTGACCAGTCTCCTTCGGGCCATAACCCTGAAACTCCCCTGCCAGCGGACTTCCCGGAGCTGCCGCACGACGCCGCGACCAGTTACGAACGCATAATTCCGCGGTTGCTCCGCAACATGCTCTTCATTAGCGCTCTGCTGATTGTGCCCGCCTTGTTGTTCTACCGCTGGCCAGGTGTCGTCGGATTTGCCTTTGGAGTCATCGTCTCCTACATAAATTTTCGATCGCTTACGCGCGGCGTCGAGGGCTTAGCCGAGCGTATCGTCCAGCGCAATAGTTCCGAAAAAGGCAGCCGGATCGTTCTGCGCTTTCTGGTGCGTTACGGGTTGGTCGGAGCCCTTGCCTATGCTATATTCAAGTGTTCTTTACTGGCGTTTTACGGCTTTTTATGGGGATTGCTGGTGCCCGTGGCAGTCTTGATGCTGGAAGCGGTCTGGGAGGGCTACAACGCTTTCCGAAAAGCTGATTAGCTGCCACTTTCAATAGCCGGCTGGTTTTGGAATTAGCCAAAAATTGTCACTGCGGACGAATGAGGGATCTGCAATCTCCGTCCGCTGCTATCTAGGAACGATTCATCTCTAAATAAAATGGAACAACTGGCTTTTACCGCATTCTTGAACCATATTTTCGGCCCGACCGTTCTGGCTTTGCTCCGTGCACTGCACATTCCGGTTACGCACCCAACTACCCCCATTTCGAACAGCTTCGCGATGGAGTTGCTTGTCGCCGCGCTGATGATCCTGTTCTTCATCGCCGTGCGCCTGAAGCTTTCCGTCGAACAGCCAGGCGGTTTGCAGCACACCATCGAGGGAATCGACGGGTTCGTTAACGATCTGGCCGCGGATACAATTCCGAATCATCCGTCAAAATATGTCTCCTACCTGACGGTGCTCGGTCTGTTTATTCTGCTCTGCAATCTCATCGGCCTTGTTCCGGGACTCGAATCCCCCACCGCTGTTCCGATTGTGCCCTTGGGTTGCGCGCTCTTCACTTGGTTCTACTACCACTATCACGGAGTGCGAGAGAACGGACCCATCGGATATTTGACCCATTTTATCGGGCCGCAAGAAAAAGAAATCCCGCTCATTATGCGGATTTTTCTGCCGATTTTGATGTTTCCCATCGAACTCTTTAGCCACGTCGCGCGCATTATGTCGCTGACCGTTCGTCTTTTCGCCAACATGTTTGCCGGAGAAATGGTCACACTCGTATTTTTTTCGCTCATCCCGCTCGCAGTCCCGCTTCCCTTTGAAGTGCTGCACATCGGGGTCTCGTTTATTCAAATGTATATTTTTGTGTTGTTGGCTGCTGCTTACCTCGGAGAGGCGACCGCGCACGGGCATTAAAGAACTTCTCAGGTCCCAGGTGTCAGGTTCAGAAATTTCCTCGCGGAGGATTTCCAGCAACCTGAAACCTGGTGCCTGACACCTGCTTTCAGCGTGAGGGCGCCGGCTCTACGAGTACGGCGTCAACCACCTACTGGACGCAAATCATTGTAAGGAGAAAAAATGCGGAAATTTGTGATGTTGATGTTCGTCATGCTAATTCTGTCGGTGATGGCTGTGCCGGCATTCGCCCAGGGTGGAGAAGCCGCCGCCACTGGAACCAATTGGGTTGCCCTTACCGCAGGATTCGCTATCGCCATTGCTGCCGGTCTGGCCGCTCAAGGTCAAGGCAAGGTCGCTTCAGCAGCTTGCGAAGCCTTGGGACGCAATCCGGCTGCCCGGGCGGGTATTCAGCTCGCCATGCTGCTGGGACTAGCCTTCATCGAGTCCCTGGTTCTGTTTACCTTCGTTATGATCTTCTTGAAAGTGAAGTAGAAAGTTAAGACCGGTCATTGAAAAAGCCTCTGCGTGAGCCGAGGCTTTTCTTTTGAATCGCGGGGACAGAGTCGAGAGTTCCATCCGCTTGTTTTTGAAGCTGAACAGCCGCCAGCCGAGGCTAAACCTTCCGTTCCCCATCCCAGTTTGCAGCGCGGTTGTCGGGAACTTTTTGCAGCGCTTCCACCAGGATTCGCCGCAGCCGGTAGCGGCTGTCGAGATCCATACTGACAAACTCAAATCCGATTTCGTTTACGCGAGCGCGGCGCAGCAAGACTTCGCCACGGATTTTCTTTACGCCCAGCGAAATCTCAACGTGGGCCTCCGAGCCGACTCGTAGATTGTCGCTTCGCGTCCCCATGCCGCCGCCAAGGCTCATTTCGCGCATTACAATGTTCGACTTTCCCCAAGAACTGGAAAGCGTTGCCGACAAAGTGCGCGCCAGTATAATCCGTTCGTACCGGCGCTGGCGTACCCAAGGGCATCCGGCCCCGGAATCAAGCGGTGCAATCGCGAGTTCGGCCGCCTCAAGCCCGCTGTCCGTGAGAGCCTGCGTCCCGTAGCGAGGATCGATTTTCGACAACGCTTGTATAGCGGCAATTCGCAACTCACGGTGCTGGCTGTATCCAAAAAGCTTCTTCTCTTCCACGATCGCGCGCAATACCGAAACCGCCTCGGTCTCGCGCAGACGGCCCAGAGACTCCACAGCTTTGAGTTGCACGAACGCCGGCCGGTTTTGCGCTTCACCGGACGTCGCCAACGCAATCAGACTCGAACTGGCGCTGCGATCCTGGCTCATTCCGATCTCATCAATGGTTTCGGGCAGAATCAGCGAGTCCAATAGTTCGAGAAGTTCGACCAACGTGCGTCCGCGGTCGGGAGCCGCCCCATAAGCAATCTGCCGGACGATCACATCCTGATAAAACCGGTTGAATTCGCCCATGCGCGTAGGCAAGAGCTCCAACAGCGTAGCCACAGAAAGGCGGCTTAGCAGCCCAACCGCAGAGGCCGCTTGACGAGGTTGTCCCGTCCGCAGCATGTCGCGCAAGTCGTCGATCGCAGGTTGCCCAAGCTCGTCGACAAGTTCAATAATGCGGTCGCACTCCACGCGCTTCTGTGCCCGGAAAAAGCGCTCCGCCAGATGTTCGACCGAAATTCTGGGAAGCTGCTGCAGCACGTTGATCAGATCTTCAGGAATTTGATCGGCGTTGATTGCCTCCTCGATCATCTCCGGCAGCCGGTTTTCGATGCCCACGCGCGATCGCAGATCTTGCACCAGAGCCGGCCGCTGTCTCGATACGCGTTCAAGCGATAGGCAAAGCTCCGCCATGGCCTTGAACTTTCTTCGAGTGCACGCCTCTTGCCCAAAGCGGGCGAAAGCCGCTGCGAGCAGGCTTTGAATTTCACTGTCGTTTTCGTTGGCGAGCCGCTCCCCGATAATCGCTAGAGCATTCGGCATGATTTCGTCGGGCGCGTTCGCAAAAAGGTCGGCGAGTTGCGCCAGACCGGTTGCGGTCTTGCGCCGCGGTTCCGGGTCTTTGGCATCCACCCCATTGCAATAGTTCGAGAGAATTTTGGCCGCGATCTCGTTATCGTCCCGCTCAAAAAGGATCTCCACAAATTGGCGAATGTTCCGCGGCGGCACGCAGGCCGCTTCGCTCGACAGCAGAACACTCTTCTTGCCGGCCTCCGGAATCTCGGCCCAGAACATGCGATCGAGAATGTCAGCGTGCGACTCGACCAGAATCCCCGCCTTCGACATCTTATCTTCCTGAACGCGCAAAATCTGGCGCAGGGTGTCCATCTGCCGGCTCATGTGTTCCATCATGTCGTGCACGGCATTGACTTTGACTTCGCCTTTTTGATAACGGTCCAGAGCAAACTTGATCGCCATGCTCTCGGCGGCTTTCATCAGCAGAGGCGTGTCGTTCGTTTCGTTGTTATTCTTCTGCAACGTCTGCGCTGCCAGGCCCTCCAGCAACTGCGCCAGATTGACCTTCGCGCCTTCCGGAGCCTTTACCAGTTCGGCCGCCAGATTTTCCTGCGAACTATTGGGATCCTGCATCGCCTGTCCAAAATGCGTGAGCAGACGAATCGTCTGGATGACTTCCTCTTCCTGAAGTGCAACTACGCCCCCCGCCCACGTTCCGGTGCCAGTTCCCACCGTTCCGCCTTCACCGGCCGCAACTCCGCCGGGAATCGGGATTGTCGGGACGCTACCCAGAGGCGCGCCGCCTGGTACGCCCCCGCCCGCACTCGCCCCTTGGGCCGCGGCAATCAACTGCAAGAGTTTTTGTGGATCGTTGAGCCACTGCTTGAATTCCGGCCCCAGAGCCTGCGCCGCGAGTTGCGCCGCCATCGAATATTCGCCTGTGCTCGGATCAGCCGCGACGAACTTGACCTCGTTAATGCGGATCGAAGAATCCTTGTTATCGCCAAGCGTTTCCTTTAGTTGCTTGGCAAAGTCCTGCGCTTTCGATCCTCCCATCGCAAAGGCGCGCACCAGACGTGTAAAGTCGTCCAGTGTGACCTTATTCGAAAACATGATGCTCGATAGTCCAGCTGCGGTCAGCAGTTGTGCGAAGCTGCGCTCAGCCTGTCCGGTTTCGAGCGGAATGCCGTCAAGAAGAAGTTTGTTATCGGCTACGCCGAGCAGGAAACCTGTATCGCCGCCCTTTGGAAGCGCCTGCTGAAGTTCCGTCCACGCGACTTGGAACTGGCCCTCCGTGCGCTTGTGAGTCACTCCATAAAGCCGTGTGTACTTCACCAGAATATTGAGGCTGTGAAGAAAAGACCGAGCGGACGCGCTACGGCTAGCATCGGTGTTTGCTACGGTAGCGATAACAGCCTCCTTTCACCCGTGAACAGTTCGGACTCAAGACTAAGCGGGAAAGTGACCTATTGCACGATTACGGAGGTAATTGAAACAACCGATTGTCCACCGATCTCTAGTCGAAGGGTCACGTCCTTGTGGGTGCGCGCTACACTGGTTGGGCGGCTAAAAATTGACTCTCGCCTAAATGAACGTAACGCTGGCACCTGTCCGCTTCATGGTCACTCGCGCGAGTTGGAAGTTTGTATGAAGATTGGCGTGCTTTTCTTCGGAATGATGAAAGACGTTGCCGGACGCACTGCCGAAACCCTTGATCTGCCCGAGGGCGCGGTCGTGCGCGACGTTCTTCTTTATTACTCGCGCCACAACTCGCGATTCGAAGAGATGCTCCCCTCACTCGCAATCTCGGTAAATCGCGAGTACCAGTCGGCCGATCACCCGCTGCGCGACGCCGACGAAGTTGGATTCTTGCCCCCGGTCAGCGGCGGGTCCCCTGGCGGCGCGGAGCTCTCGGGCGAGGTTCCTGGCTTCATCCAAATCGTCCGTGAGCCGATCGATCCGCAGGCCATCATTTCCCGACTGAAAAAGCCCGAGGACGGTGCCACAGTGATTTTTGATGGCATTGTTCGCAACAACACCCGTGGGCGCCGAACCCTTTTTCTCGAATACGAAGCTTATGAAGCCATGGCGCTCAAGCAGATGGAGACCTTGGCATCGCAGGCACGGGAACGCTTCGCCGTGCGCGCCGTTTCAATTGTCCATCGCCTCGGACGGCTGGAACTCAGCGAAACCAGCGTGCTCATTGTTGTGGCCTCCGCCCACCGCGGGGCCGCGTTCGACGCTTGCCGGTGGCTCATCGACTCGCTTAAGAAAACGGTCCCGATCTGGAAGAAAGAGCATTTCGAAGATGGGGCTGTGTGGGCCGATGGAGAGTCGTTTCCTCAAGAATTTCACCGGCCGGGAGCCACAACCTCCGGCAACTCTGCATCATAATCATTAAATCCCAATGAAAGGTGCGGATAAAGTGCGAGCTACGTCCCGCAATCTTCGTGCCGTCCGCCGTCACTTCGGCAGGTTGTGCGCTCAGCGTTGGCCGCGGTTCACGATTTGCGCATGGATGTGCGCCCTTCTTCTTGCTGCGATCGTCCCGTTGGCAGCCGAAGAGCCCGAAACCACGCTCAAGGTCGACGTTAAGCTTGTGAACGTCTTTGTAACCGTGACCGATGCCAATGGCACTCCAGTAGCGAATTTACAGAAAGAAAACTTTCTTCTGAAGGAAGATGGGAAAGATCAAAAGATCTCGTTTTTCAGCAAAGAGTCGGCCCTCCCGCTCTCCATCGTCTTGGCCGTCGATACCAGCCTGAGTACGAGAAAAGATCTTCCCCTTGAACTCGCCTCGGCGCGCAAATTTGCTCACACGATCGTTCGCCCCGAGGATGGGCTGGCCGTTTACAAGTTCAGCGAAGAAGTAAGCCAGATGGTTCCCTTCACTTCCGACCTGAAGAAAATTGATGCCGGTATCGATCGTGTGCATAACGGTTCCGCGACGGCTTTGTACGACGCCGTTTACCTCGGCTCGCAGGCTCTAAGCCGTCGTCAGGGAAGAAAAGTGATGGTCGTCATCACCGACGGCGGCGACACCATGAGCCAAGTGAACTACAAAGAGGCGTTGCGTGCGGCCCAGGAGGCCGAAGCCATTATCTACAGCATCATCATCGTTCCCATCGAGGCCAGTGCAGGGCGCGATACCGGAGGAGAGCACGCTTTGATTCAAATCTCCTCTGACACCGGCGGCAAGTATTACTACGCCACCTCGGCGGCTCAGCTGGACGCGGCCTTTCAAAAGATCAGCGACGAACTGCGCACCCAGTATTTACTGGCCTATTACCCGTCCCAACGATATTCCGATTCGGATTTTCGCCAGCTCAAAGTCGACCTGACGAATGCTCCCGCGGGAGGCCCCTATCAGTCGCATTACCGCGCCGGATACTACACGCATCGCGGAAGTTTCTAGGTATTTCAATTTCTCGCACAAGAGTGCGTGCCGGTCTCAACCACCGGCGGATCCGAGCGCGCAGCGTCGAGCTCCGTTCGCGCCTCAACCGTGACGGGATCTGGTCTCGATTGACCTAAAAAACGCATACATCGCCCCGGCTAAGTCACCGCATCTAGTAGACTGTTCTATTCGATTTCAGTGTAAAAACCAGTTCAGCGGAAACCAAGACCCTTAGACGCGGAATCGCTTCAGGTTCTACTTCAGGTCTGCTCCCAGGAGAGTCTGCTTTGTTTGATTGCTGTGGCTTACAGGTTCGATCTGTTTTTCGCCGGTCTCTGCCCATTTCACTGTCGCTCCTCCTGCTCTGCATCGCGTTCACGTTCGGCGCGTTTACCATTTCCTCGGCTGCGCAGGATTTGAGCTCCGAAAATCCGGCCGCTGGCACAATCCAAGGCACGGTTCGAGATGACGTCGGAGCCCCAGTCGAAAATGCGCGTGTCATCTACAGTTCATCTGCCGCCGACACTCGCGGCGTGACCCGCACCGGCAAGGACGGAACCTACGTCACTGAAGGCGTGCCCGCTGGCGTCTACGTGGTTCGCGTCGAAGGCAAAGACATGCTGCCCGTCGACTTGAACGCAACCGTCGTTCTGGGCGCTGCGACCACCGTTGACTTCAAACTGGAGTGGATTAATCCCGGCCCGCTTCATCTCTACAGCACCTTCAGCGGCGACGCGCCTGACGTGCTGCCCATCGACGGACGCAACTATCTCAATCCCGGCAAGCTTGACCCCGGCGTGCAAGCTGTAGATGGCCTCGTTTACGGTCCCGGCAAGAGCGGCTTCCAATCGCTTTCCATCAATAGCCAGCTGGGGCGAACCACCCACTACGACATGGACGAAGTCGAAGTCATGGATGAAACCAAGGGAGCGGCTGAACTGAACCTGCCCGCCGAGGTCGTCCGCGAAGCTATCGTCTCACGCGCCACGCCGGAATTATTTCAGTCGCTCAACGCCACCGGAGCCGTCAGGTTTACCACGCGAGTCGGTGGAGATAATTGGCACGGCAATCTTTTTGGCAATCTAAGAGACGGTTCCGTCGGACTCGCGGGATTTCCTGCCGGCGATTCCCATTACAGCCGCCAGCAGTATGGATTCGGTGCCGGCGGCGCAGTCATCAAAGAGAAGGCTTTTCTTTTTGTCGGCGCGGAGCGCACCAAGCAAGACGGAATTCTCCCCGTCGACCTGGCGTACCCGGCCGCCAACACAACCAGCGCTCAGAGCGCCTATTTTCGCGAGAACATGCTCAGCGCCCGTCTGGATTACAACTTCAGCGACGATATGAAGGGCTTTGTCCGCTTGACCTACGACAACGCCAACGAAATCGCCCCGTCTGGCACCCTTTCCAATTCTCGCAATCAGATTAACGTTCCCGC
>Ga0302319_10003122_pt1 | contig 35033 bp, 27 predicted proteins | sample Bog_T0_2_FD_203319 | JGI IMG/M metagenome (GOLD analysis project Ga0302319, IMG submission 203319) | Peat permafrost microbial communities from Stordalen Mire near Abisko, Sweden - Bog_T0_2 | ecosystem: Environmental > Terrestrial > Soil > Wetlands > Peat | place: Sweden: Abisko, Stordalen Mire...
GCCATGAGCGAGTTTTTTCACAACAAAAAAATGGCGGTCGTTGCAGATTTTGGGCGACGACGGTTCGGGCTATCGCTATAATTTTCCAATACCATGAAATCCGCATTCCCACAAATTAACAAAATCGACTACGAAGGCGTACATTCGAAGAATCCGCTGGCGTTCAAGCATTACAACCCCGGCGAAATTGTAGAAGGCCGGACGATGAGTGAGCATCTGCGCTTTGCGGTGGTTTACTGGCACACCTTTCGTGGCACCGGCAGCGATCCCTTCGGGATGGGCACGATGCAGCGGCCCTGGGACGACGGCAGCAGTTCGGTGCGCAACGCGCAGAACCGCGTGCGGGTGGCGTTTGAATTCATCGAGAAGCTCGGCGCGCCGTATTATTGTTTTCACGACCGCGACGTGGCGCCCGAGGGCAAGTCCCTGGCCGAGACGAACCAGAACCTGGATGCGGTGGCCAAGGTGTTGAAAGAGGAGCAAAAGCGCAGCGGCATCAAATTGCTCTGGGGCACGGCCAACCTGTTTTCCAATCCGCGCTTTGTGCATGGCGCCAGCACCAGTTGCAATGCCGATGCCTTTGCGTTTGCCGCTGCGCAGGTGAAGAAGGCGATGGAAGTGACGCATGAACTGGGCGGGGAAGGGTACACGTTCTGGGGCGGACGCGAAGGTTACATGACATTGCTCAATACCGACCTCAAGCGTGAGCAGGAGCATCTGGCCAAGCTGCTGCACCTGGCAGTGGATTATAAGAGGAAGCTTGGTTTCAAGGGGCAGTTTTACATTGAGCCCAAGCCCAAGGAACCGACGAAGCATCAGTACGATTCCGACGCGGCGGCGTGCCTGAACTTTCTGCGGGAGTTTGATTTGCTGGCGCACTTCAAGTTGAACCTGGAGACCAATCACGCGACGCTGGCGGGCCACACGATGCAGCATGAACTGGAAGTGGCCGGTTCCGCCGGGGCGTTGGGCTCGATTGATGCGAACACGGGGGATGAATTGCTGGGGTGGGATACCGACCAGTTTCCGACGAACATCTATTTGACAACGTACACGATGTTGAGCGTGTTGAAGTATGGGGGCTTCAAAACGGGCGGGGTGAATTTCGACGCGAAGGTGCGGCGCGAGAGTTTCGAGCCGGTGGATTTGTTTCACGCGCACATAGGAGGCATGGATGCGTTTGCGCGGGGATTGAAGATTGCGGCGGCGATCCGGAAGGACGGGCGGCTGGCAGCGTTTGTGAAGGAACGGTATGCGTCCTGGGACACGGGGATTGGGGCGAAGATCGAGGCGGGCAAGGCGGGTTTCAAGGAACTCGAGGCCTATATGCTCAAACAAGGCGATGTGACCCCCAATACCAGCGGACGGCAAGAATTTCTCGAAAACCTGATCAACGAATTCATTTGAAGGGGTGATTTCGACAAGATAGCCGGGAAGAATTCGCGTTATTCGGAATTTGACGCGAGTTAAAAGATTGGGAATAGGGGGAATCCGAATTCTTTCAATCCCAGGAGCGGAAGGGGAATCCATTTTTCTCCATGAAATTTCCGCAGCGCGGGCAGCGGCCCGGGTCGTTCCACGGCTGGACAAAGTGCCCGGGTTTGACCGGGCAGAGGAGTTCCATTTCGCGCCAAACCAGCGGAGCGGGTGGGTTGGGCGACGGATTAAAAGTGCTTTCACCCAATACAACCGGGGGAATGTCCGGACGATAAAAGCCGGGAAACTTGATCCGGTCAACCGCATCCGCCCGCCGTCTTTGCCGGATAAAAACGTCATATAGCTCACGGCATTCAGCGCAGATGACGGTTTGAATTTCGCAATGCCGGCCGCTGTCAGCGCCGCCGGAGATCTTTACGCGGTAATGACATTGCGGACATTCAAAGGAATACGTCTTGCCCACACATTTGAAATACAACCGGCCGGGGATAAATTCAAGCCGTCATCCGTGGCGCGGGAAGAGAAAAGGTTCGCAGGCTATTCTTTAAATCTTGCGCCCTAAAGTGATGCGGAAATTGATTTATCAACCGGCGATGGTAGACTCACGGTGACATTAATGGCGAAGCAAGGAACCTCAATCGGATTGACCGTGACGCCGGCCACCCCTGCCACTGCCCGGGCGCGGCTGGCAGATATTGGGCAGCAGCACCTTCAGTCAGAACCGGCGGATTTCAACCTCCGCTTAAATGCCTCATTGTTTTTTGCGCTGACGGAACAGGCTCCGATTGGCGTGTATGTCGTGGACGACCAATTCCGGTTAATTCAGGTCAATGCTTATGCCCGCCCGGCCTTTGCCAAGGTGGAGTCACCCATTGGGCGCGATTTTTCCGAGGTCATGCAAATCTTGTGGGGGCCGGAGTTGGGGAAGGAAGTTGCGGCGATTTTTCGGCATACTTTGGCCACCGGCGAGCGATATGAGGCGCCGCGTTTTTCCGAGCGACGACAGGATTTGGCAGAGGACCGGTCTTACGAATGGGAGGTTCAGCGGGTCACGCTGCCGAGCGGGCGGTCCGGGGTGGTATGTTACTTCAGCGACATCACGCAACAGGTGCAGGCCGAGAAGGCATTGCGAAACAGCGAAGCCCTTTATCGCGCCATTGGGGAAAGCATCAACTACGGCGTCTGGGTGTGTGCGCCGGATGGACGGAACACCTATGCGAGCGAAAGTTTTCTCCGATTGGTCGGCCTGACGCAGGCGGAGTGCTCCAATTTCGGCTGGGAAAAAGTGCTCCATCCGGAAGATCGCGAGCCGACCATCGCCGCGTGGCAGGAGTGTGTACGACGCGGCGGCAATTGGGACATGGAGCAGCGTTTTCTGGGCGTTGATGGCCAATGGCACCAGATTTTGGCGCGCGGTCTGCCCGTGAAAGATTCGTACGGGAATATTATTTCGTGGGCCGGCATCAATCTCGATATCACGCGCCTGAAGCAGGCGCAGGCGGCCTTGCGCGAAAGCGAGGAGCGGATCCGCCTGGCGACGGAGGCAACCGGAGTAGGCGTTTGGGAATGGAACATCAAGACCGGATTGTTGCGCTGGGATGCACATATTTTCAGAATCTACGGCGTCAAGCCGACGCCTGGCGGCCTGGTGACTTACGAAACCTGGCGCGACCGGGTTTTGCCAGAGGACCTGCCGGAGCAGGAAAAACATTTGCAGGCGATGATCCAAAATCAAAGCTGCGCCCGCCGGGAATTTCGTATCCGGCGACCGGGCGAAACCGGCTGCCGTTATATCCAGGCAGGGGACGCTGTGCGGTTAAATACCCAGGGTGAAGTCGAATGGGTGGTGGGCACGAATCTGGACATCACGGAGCGTCACCACGCAGAAATGGCGTTGCGCGAGGCCAAAGCCGCGGCCGAATCTGCCAATCGCGCAAAAGATAAGTTCCTGGCCGCGCTGAGCCACGAATTGCGAACGCCATTGATGCCGGTGCTTATCACCGCCGAGACACTGCGCGAAGATACCACGCTGCCGCTCCCGGTGCGTGAGCAGCTCAGCATGATTGAGCGTAACATTTCCCTGGAAGTGGAACTGTTGGGGGACCTGCTTGACGTCACGGCAGTGACCCACGGAAAATTTAAAATGCGGTCGGAGTTGTTCGACGCGCATTCATTGATCGGACTGGCGATTGAAATTATCCGGGATGAGGCGGCCGCCAAAGGCATTCATATCGAGCGCGAACTGGCGGCCCGCCACTGCGGCTTGACAGCGGATGCCGCGCGGTTTCAGCAGGTCATCTGGAATTTGCTGCGCAACGCCGTGAAATTCACGCCGCCCGCCGGCCGAATTCAAATTCGCACGGCCGAAATGTCCGGGCCCGATGGACAATTGCAATTGCGGGTGGAAGTGATTGACACCGGCATTGGGATTGAACCGGCCAGCCTCCAAAAAATATTTGAACCGTTCGAACAGGCGTCGGCCGGAAACGGCCACCAATACGGCGGGTTGGGCCTGGGCCTGGCGATCGCGCGGGCGATTGTTGATCTGCACGGGGGCAGGATTTGGGCGGAAAGCGGGGGCGTCAACCGCGGCTCCAAGTTCGTGGCGGAGTTCCCCGGAGCGGTTTTGATGCCACAGTCCCTTGCGGATGAGCGCAGAAAAACTTTTGCCGGTTCGTCGTTGAATATGTCGGTGCCGGGGCTGGCAACGTGCCGGCGGTTATTGCTGGTGGAAGATCACGCGCCGACGCTTCAAGTGCTGGCCTCGCTGCTGACCCGGGCGGGTTGCCAGCTCGTCACTGCGGGCACTGTGGCAGAGGCTCTGGCGGCTGCCGCCGTCGGAAACTTCGACCTGGTAATTTCTGATTTAGGGTTGCCCGACGGTACCGGCATCCAACTCATGAGCCAACTGCGCGCTCGATATGGACTCCGCGGGATCGCGCTGAGTGGTTACGGCGCGGAAGAAGATATTGCCCGCGCCCACCAGGCCGGTTTTGTGGCTCACCTGACCAAGCCGGTTCGCATGGCCGATTTGCGCAAGCTGCTGGCTTTGTAAACCTGGCGACTCGATCAGGCAGCCATTGCGCCGCCAGCGATGAAGCCGGTGGTCCACGCCGCTTGAAAATTGAAGCCGCCCGTGAGGCCGTCAATGTCCAGAAGTTCACCCGCAAAAAATAGTCCCGGGCACACCTTGCTTTCCAGGGTCTTGAAGTTGACCCCGCCGAGATTCACGCCGCCGCAGGTTACGAATTCATCCTTGTTGAGACTTTTGCCGGTCACAGAAAACTCGGTGCGCGTGAGCTGTTGCGCCAATGCCCGGGCTTGTGGCCGCGTGAGCACGGCCCAGCGCGTGTCCCGCGCCACGCCGGACGCCAGGATCAGTTGCTCCCACAACCGCGCGGTGAGGGGCGGGAACGGCACGTTGACCAGCAACTTCGCACCGGCCGTGGTCCGCCGCGCTTGGAATTCGTGCAGGATTTTTTCCAGGTCGAATTCCGGCAGCCAGTTCACGAGAAGCGAAAATTGATAATTTAAATCGTGTAGCAGGCGGGCACCCCAGGCCGATAATTTCAAAATTGCCGGGCCGCTCAAGCCCGAGTGGGTCACCAGCACAGGCCCGCGCTCGCGCAACTTGGCGGCGGGAACAGATACGTCGGCCAAGGCTGACACGCCGGCCAGTTCGCGAAGCCACGGCGTTTCGATTTGAAAGGTAAACAATGATGGCACCGGCGGTTCGAGCGCATGGCCGAGGGCCACGGCCAGATGGCCTGCGGCTGCGGCGCGGCAACCTCCCGTGGCGAGGAGCAGGCGATCACAGGAAATTTTTTCATCGGCGGTGGCGGGCACGAAGGCGTCAGGGAGGCGGGCGGGATTGGAAACGGGCCGGGGCGGTGCCCGGCGCTCCGGTACGAGGGCGAGCTCAAAGGTTCCATCCGGGCGTTTCACGGCGGATTCAACGGCGCAATTCAACCGGAGATTCACACCGGCTTTTTGCGCGGCATCCATGAGGCAGTTAACGATGGTTTGGGACGAATCGGTATCCGGGAACATCCGGCCATCGCCTTCGGTTTTCAGGTTCACCCCGCGCGATTCAAACCAGGCCACGGTGTCCCGCGCGGAAAAATTATGGAACGGCCCGAGCAGTTGGCGCCCGCCGCGCGGGTATCTGGTGGCAAATTCGCGCGACTCAAAACAGGCATGGGTTACATTGCAGCGTCCTCCGCCCGAGATGCGCACCTTCTCCAAAAAACGCGAAGTCTTTTCCAGCACCGTCACCTCCGCGCCGCGTTCGGCGGCGGCGATGGCGGCGAAAAAGCCGGCTGCGCCGCCCCCGACCACCACGATTCGCCGTGAATTCATCCCGCAAAATTAACGCAGCACCACCCGAAAGTCGCGCTCCAAGGAAATGGAACACTCGCCTATGGCGTGTTTTTCAAAATCCGGAGCGCGGGCCGTCCTCGGCCGCACCAAAGCCGCCTGAATGGCCGTTCCGGATTTTTCCAAACGGCCTCGCAGTTTCAAGGCTGCTGCGCCCGTGGACGGGCGCGCCCCGCCCGCAATTTTTAAACACACCTCAAATATAAACCTTTGAAAACGCTTTCCATTCATCGGCGGGTTGTTTAGCTTTTACATGCGCCGGTTTGCCATTGACTCACGCCGGGCGCAGGCACCACATGTGTTTTGTAATATTCTTCCGCCAGCCTTGGCCCACGTCCGGGTAGAAAGAATCATGTCGCATCCCAGAATTATTCAGGGCGGAATGGGCGTGGCGGTTTCCGGATGGAAGCTGGCCAATGCGGTGTCGGGACTGGGCCAACTCGGGGTGGTCTCCGGCACGGGTTTGGCCATCGTCCTGGCGCGCGGCCTGCAACTGGGTGATCCGTCCGGCGAATTGCGCCGTGCCCTGCGGCATTTCCCTGTTCCCGGTGTAGGTGACCGGGTGTGTGCCGAATACTACATTCCCGGCGGCAAGCCGCCGGACGCGCCGTTCAAGCTGGCCGCCATGCCGGTGCTGCGGCCCGGGCCGGCGTTGTTGGAACTCACCGTCGCCGCCAATTTCGTGGAGGTGTTTCTGGCCAAGGACGGCCACGACGGCATCGCAGGCATCAATTTCCTCGAAAAAATCCAGGTGCCCACGCTGCCCTCCTTGTTCGGCGCAATGCTGGCCGGCGTGGATTACGTGCTGATGGGCGCGGGCATTCCCCGGGGAATTCCCGGGGTGCTGGACCGGCTGGCGCGGGGCGAAGCGGTGGAGTTAAAGATTGATGTGGCCGGCGCGCAGCCGGGCGAAGAATTTTTTTCAGAGTTTGATCCGCAAAAATTTTGTTCCGGCGCCGCGCCGGTTTTAAAACGCCCGCAGTTTATCGGCATTGTCGCGTCCGCGACCCTCGCCCTGACGCTCGCCAAAAAAGCCAGCGGGCGGGTGGACGGCTTTGTGGTGGAAGGCGATCGCGCCGGGGGCCACAATGCCCCGCCGCGCGGAACGTTGCAACTCTCCGCCGCAGGTGAACCGGTTTATGGCGAGCGCGATGTGGTGGACCTGGAAAAGATCCGGGCACTGGGCCTGCCGTTCTGGCTGGCTGGCAGCTACGGCCGGCCGTGCCGGCTGGCGGAAGCCGAAGGCCTCGGGGCTGCCGGCATCCAGGTGGGCACCGCCTTTGCTTTTTGCGCCGAATCAAACCTCCGGCCCGAATTTAAATCCGAGGCCATCAAGTTGAGCCGGGCGGGTAAGGCGCGGGTATTCACCGACCCCGTTGCTTCGCCGACAGGTTTTCCGTTCAAAGTGATGCAAATGGACGGCACGCTTTCAGACCCGGCGGAGTACGCGATGCGCGAACAGATCTGCGATCTGGGTTACTTGCGGCAGGTTTACCGGCGCGACGACGGGTCGCTGGGCTACCGTTGCGCGAGCGAACCGGTGGAAGATTATATCCGCAAGGGCGGAACCGCCGAGGCGGCCCACGACCGGAAATGTCTCTGCAACGGACTGACCGCCAGTGTCGGGCTTGGCCAAATCGGCAAGGACCAAAAGCCGGAACCGGCATTGCTCACCGCCGGCGACGACGTGGCGAACATCGCGCAATTTCTCCCGCCCGGCAGCGATTCTTACACGGCGGCCGACGTGGTGCGCCTCCTGCTGGCCGCTCCGGTCCAGCCGGACGCCGCGAGAGCGCGCGACCAAATGCCTGTGAGCTGCGGGTGATCGGGATGGTTTGCATCATTAGTGAAACCGGGTCATCCTTGGTGCATGGTAAACGAAAATTCCGCCGCCAGCACTGTGCCGCACAAGCGGCGCCCGCGTTATAGCGGAAAAAATCCGCGCCGCTTCGAGGACAAGTATAAGGAACACAGCGGGGACTCGGAGACGATCGCCAAGGTTGTCGCCTCCGGCAAAACGCCCGCAGGCACGCACCGGCCCATCATGGTCGCGGAAATTATCGAGGTGCTGGCGCCCAAAGCCGGTGACATCGCGGTGGATTGTACGCTCGGCTATGGCGGCCATGCCCAGGAAATTCTGGCAAAGATTTTGCCCGGTGGAAAACTGCTCGGGCTGGATGCCGATCCGGTTGAACTTCCAAAAACCGAAGCGCGTTTGCGGGCGCTGGGTTTTGACGAGGCCGTCTTCACTGCGCACCGCAGCAACTTCGCGGGGCTGCCGCAAATTTTGGCCGCACAGAATCTCCCCGGCGCGGAGGTAATTCTGGCGGACCTCGGCGTTTCCTCGATGCAGATAGACGATCCGGCGCGCGGCTTTTCGGTCAAGTTCGACGGACCGCTCGACATGCGGATGAATCCCCAGCGCGGCCAGCCGGCATCGGCACTGCTGCAAAAAAGCAATCCCGAAGCCCTGGTGGAAATGCTGGCGAAGTTTTCCGACGAGCCACACGCGGTGCAACTGGGATCCGCGCTCGCGGGCAAGGAATTTTTGTCCACCGCGCAACTCGCCCAAGCCGTGCGCGCCGCGCTCCCGCGGTTGGGACGGACCGAGGCCGACCTGACCGTGCGCCGTGTTTTCCAAGCCTTGCGCATCGCGGTGAACGACGAATTTTCCGCGCTGGACGCATTTCTGCGAAACCTGCCGCAGTGTTTGAAACCCGGCGGGCGCGCCGCGATTCTTACCTTTCATTCCGGGGAAGATCGGCGTGTGAAGAAATCGTTCGAGGCGAATTATACCAGCGGGGTTTATGCTGAAATCGCCCGCGAGGTGTTGCGACCCGCGCCGGCGGAGCAGCAGTCCAATCCGCGCTCGGCGTCCGCCAAGCTTCGTTGGGCCCGGCGGGCGGAATGACTTGCCGCTGTTTTACCGCATATGTTCCAATCTATTTTTGGAGCGCGCTCCGTCCGCAATTTGAAAACACGTCATTATAAAATTGTTGCGGGTGAACCAAGAATCCTGCTGGCAGCAATCTCCGAATCTGCTTACCCTGTAAACGGCAGCCCATGAAGCCGCGCCCGAAGGCGGACATTTTACCTTGAATATGAAAACAGGCTATTTGATAGACATGGACGGCGTGATTTACCGGGAGAACCAGTTGATTCCCGGGGCGGCGGATTTTATACGCGCGCTGCACGAAACCGGCACGCCGTTCCTGTTTCTGACCAATAATTCCGCGCCCACGCCGGAAGATCTGGCCGTGCGGCTTAAACGCCTGGGCGTGCCGGAGCTTTCGCCGCGGCATTTTTACACGTCCGCGCTGAATACGGCGGATTTTCTTGCCGAAACCGATCCGGAATGCACCGTGTTCGTCATTGGTGAAGGCGGCTTGCTGACTGCGCTCTGCAACTTGCGGATTGCGAACGACGCGATCAGTCCCCGTTACGTGGTGGTGGGCGAAGGAGCGGCTTCGATGGAACGGCTCGCCAAGGCGCACGAATATATCGAGGCCGGCGCCCGTCTGCTGGCAACCAACCCTGACAATTGGTGTCCGGTATCCAGTGAAAAGACGCGGCCCGGCGCCGGCGCCACTGCGGCGTACCTGGAGGCCAGCACCGGCCGGCGCGCTTATTATCTCGGCAAGCCCAATGGGTACATGTTTCAGCGCGCCCGGCGCAAACTCATGGAACTGGCCATGAACAAACCCGATGACGTCGTGATGATTGGCGACACGATGGAAACCGACATTCGCGGCGCAGTCGAAGCGGGCATGCAATCGTACCTGGTCCTCACCGGTTCCACCCAGTTGGAGGTGGTGGGCGATTATGTTTACCAGCCCACCCGCATCCTTCAGAGCATCGCCGACCTGACGGAGGAGGTGAAGACCGGCAAACCATCCGACTGTCTGAATAGTCCCGTTTCCACGAATGGAAACACCCAATTTATCAGATCCGGAGACCGCCATCAGACGGATGTCCACGCGTTTCACAAACCGCGTCCGGCGATGACCAAGTAGCATGGTGGCACGGGCGTCTCGCGCGTGTGGTCCAAGAATGCAATGGAAACACACGGGCGGGACGCCCGTGCCACTATTCTTGATCCACCGAAATTCCCAGCACATTTGCCACCGCGCGCTCGGTGCCGTCCGTGGGCGCGTTTAAAATTCTCATCATGCCAGTGGCGCGCACGGCCATGACGGAACTGCCGCCGCCGTCCAAGTTCAACGCTTCTTGGCAGCCAAGCCGTAACATTTCCGCCGCCAGTTCATCGTAGCTCATGCCCACCGCCACGCCCGGCTTGCGTCCGTCTACAACGAGAACGATCAATCGCGTGCCGCTGGCATTCAGTCCCACGGCGGTGCGGGGATGGTGCGCATTATTTTGGTGCGGCACGATCTGGCCATTGTGCACCAGCAGAACATTGCCCCCAATCACCTCCCAATCGTCAGGCGCAGGACGCAGCAGCATTTCGATCATGACCGTGCGGTTGGTGTGCACCACGAGGCAGGGACGGGCGTTGGTACCTTCGGACCAGGTACGGCCATCGGTCATCGCCGGGCCGGCGACGGTGGCCCATTGCTCTGCATGGAAATGGGAGTTGGTTCCTTCGCCGTCGTTCACGCCCTTGGCGGTGAAAAAATCGCCATTGACGACGAAATTAAATTTTTCGCGGGCGGCAATTTGCGTCGGCTGCATCAACGTCGTTTGCCATTTGCCCGGGCCATCCGGGTCGGGGCCGCCGGGAGCCACGCGCACGTGCAGCCGTAGGTTCGTCAAATCAACTTGCGCCACAAACAGGCGCTGCGGCGGATTGGTGCGAATTTCAGCGGATAAAACAATTCCGGTTACAGGTTGACGCGGCAATTCTTGGCAGCCGGTGAAGAACAGCGCCAAAGACAACAGGGCGAGGGATAGAACGGCGAAAGAAAACTTCATGGGCAATATTTATTTTTTCAACGAACGAAGATAGGCCACCACGGCCAAGGCGTCTGCATGGTTAAAGCGGAACTGGGGCATGGGTGCCATGGCGAGTTTGCCCACGCTGTTGGTGCCGGTCTCCAAAAATCTCAGCGCCAGGGCGTCGGTGGCATAGCCCGGCAGACCGGCGATAGGCGGGGCGATGGCCGCGAACGGCATGGGATGGTCCGGCTTGAAATTAATGAGCTCACCCTGGAGCCATTGCGAGCGGTCGAACTGGCCGTCCTTGTCGCGCGGGGAATGGCAGTCGCCGCACATGCCGATGTTTTCGACCAGATATTTGCCGTGCTCGATTTGCGCGGGGTCGGCGGGAACAATTTTCGCGTCCGCCGCGGTGAGGGTGAAAGCCGCCGCCAGGCAGGAGACGATGATGAACCATTTCATGGCCGCTGGTTTTAGCTGTTTGTTAAAGTGCGGACAAGTGGAAACCGTGACGCAGCATTTTGTGAAAGGTGCGGAAATGTGAAAAGGCCAAGCGTGAATATCCTCGACAAAAAGAGATCCAACACATACTCTAATCACTCGCATCGGACTGCGCCGGGCTTTACTGAAGGAGCCGTTCGCGACCGTTCATTCCCAACAGAAGTTCCAAGCAATCAAACACACATGCACCACGTTCATTCATTCACCAAACCGTCACCCAAAACGCGCCGTATTTTAATGGCGCTGTTGCTGGCCGCCCTGGGCCTTGCCAGGCCGGCGGCGGCCCTCACCATCATTCCCACTTTCGACAGCTCGATCACCGGCGCCACGAACGCCGCCGCCATCGAGGCCGCCATCAACGGGGCGATCCATGTCCTGCAATCCAACATCGTTGACAATGTGACGGTGAACGTGACGTTTGTGAGTGATGAGAGCGTGGGGCTGGGCCAGAGCTCGACCTTCGGAGACAACTATGCCTACTCGAATTTCCTGGCGAGCCTCAAGAGCCACGCGACGAGCACCCGGGACATGGTGGCCATGAGTTTATTGCCGAACAGCACGAACGACCCGGTAATAGGCGGCTCGCAAGTTCATCTCACCACGGCACAGGAAAGGGTTCTGGGTTTGGACAATACTTACACCGGAGTAGATTCCACCATCAGCTGCAAGATGTCGCTGGTGAATTTTACGCGACCGCCGGGTGATCCAACCAAATATGATCTGCAACAAGTGGAGGAACATGAGCTGGACGAAGTGCTGGGGATTTCCAGCGGCCTGCCGGGTACCAACATGATCTGGCCCGCGGACTTGTTCCGTTACACCACCAATCTGGTCCGCACGTTTACGACCAACGGCGACAATGCCTATTTTTCCACGGACGGCACCAATCTTATTGCGCGCTACAACATGAATTCGGGCGGTGATTACGGCGACTGGTGGAGTTATTTCTACCCGACCAATTGGTCGCCAACGTCCGGGCTCACGCAATCGAATCCGCAGGTTCAGGATGCATTCAGCGGTCCCGGCAACGCCCTTGACCTTGGCCCCAGTGAACTGGCCATCCTGGACGTGGTTGGCTGGACTCTGGCGTCATCGCCCACCACGCCATCAACAGCACTCACGATTGTTCGCAACGGCGCGAACCAGTTTACCATCGCCTGGCCGATTACCCTTACGGGCTATGTGCTGCAGGAGCGCACCAACCTGACCGCGGGCGCCTGGGTGAATTCCAGCAGCGGCTTCGCCAACCCGGCAATCCTGACATCCACCGCGAGCCAGAAATTTTACCGGCTCTATATGCCATTGATATTAGGGCAGTCGCCGGCGCCCACTGTAGCGGTGGCACCGGTACCGCATGGTCCGCGGACAATCACCACGCGCGTTTACCAGCCGAGTCAGCCGTGAGAGGTTGGCAGGGCTCGCATAGGGCTGGGCGACAGGCACGTAATTAGGGCTTGTTTGCAAAATCATTTTCGGAGCGCGGCTGTGTCCGCAGGACCGGCCGAAGCCTGCGGATGGCTTGAAAAACCGTCAAATAATGTGGAGTGCTGCGGCTGGGCTTCGACCCAGCCGCGCTCCGTCTGCAATTTGAAAACACGCCTTAAGCTTTTTCCACAACTTCATTCTCTGAAATTGGCGGGCTCGAACGCTTTGGTCGGGGCATGGCCATGTAATCCCAAAGAAACCGCAGTTGCTCCGGATGGTAGCTGCCGGGGAGGGAGGCCCCGTAGGCCACGTGTCCGTAGAGAAAGGCCAGATGTTCCAGTGCCTCGGCGGCTTCGGGGATTTCTTCGCCGAGTTGACGGCATAATTCACGCGGTGTCTGTGGCGAGCCCCGTTCGGCTTCCTGTTCCAAGGCCCAGCTTTGCAGGGCATTGTACGTATAGGTGATCAAATGATCCGGCGGCCATAGTTGAGCGCCACCGGTGAGAAAAGGATTTTTAAATGTTTTGAAAGGCGCAGGTCCGGGTTTTTGGATCGCCACCAAACCGGGTGCAGGCGATGGCTTGAACAAATTCCGCAACATGGCGAGGAAATTACGAATGGCGGCCCAGATACTTTGCAGCATGGAAAGAATCATGGCGCGGTAACGGAAGATAACCCAGGCCAGTCCGAGTGCGGCTGCGAGCCAAAATAAAATTTTCAACAATGAAAAAAGGGACTGGCCCGGCGGTGAATTGGCCGAAGGTTTTACGGACGCACCGCTGACGCCTTGGTCAGCCTGATTTTGGTCCGGTGGCGGAGGGAGCTGGGTGGTTTTGGGTGGTTGCTGGCCGTTGGCACCTTGATCGCCGGCTTGGCCCGGACCGTTGTCGTGCGGCTGATTGCCGCCTTCCCCTTCACCGGAACCACCGCCGGATTTCCTGCCGTCGTGACCCTGGGTGTTGCCGTTGTCTTTTGAATTTGGATTGGATTCGGAACCCGGCCCGGATTTGTCATCTGGCTTGGCATCCGGCGAAGTTTGATTGCCGGTGCGGCCGGTGCCGGTGCCGTGCGGGTTAAACCGCAGGGCAAAATCGCTGGCGTGGCGTAATTGGTGGTCTACGTGGTATCGCAGGGTGACCCAGGCCGCATGCGCTCCGGGACGCGGTAATAACAACGCCACACACAGCACGAGCACGGCAGCAACAGCGCCCGTCTGAATCCAGCCAAGCGCGATATTGCCGGGCATGGTGACATGACGCTGCCGAAGGTAGCGACGGAGCCCGAGAAAACTCGTGGTGATCAGCAATCCCAAGGCGGCAGCAAGATAAAGGAAAAGGTACACAAATGCGTCATGGCGCGCGGACAAATCCCCGGTGGGCAACAGTGTCTGGCCCAGTCCGAAAATGGGCACGGCGGCGATGGAAAAATAAATCAACCAGGTTCCCGGTGTTTGGGAACGGCGCTTTTTCTTAGGGGGAGCTGATGCGGGCAACCGTTGAGTGGTGGGAATGCCCGATTCCTTTTTTGGCACGAATCCTGGCCCCCTGGCCGGCACCGCGCCAGGGCTGGGTGCTGCCTTGGGAGGCATGCCGGTTGCAGGAGCCGGCGGGGCCTGCGAGTTCTTGAAGAGTGAAGTCAACCGCTGCAGTGGCCGCAACGAGTGCATTAATCCCTGCCCGGAGGCATCTGCGTCGTCATCAATCAGTGTGCAGTTGGAGGTCAATTTGTGGGCGAAGAACCAGACCAAGGCGAGCAGCCCAGCGGCAAATATCGCGTTTGGCTGAACTGTGGAAAGGTATATCCAGGTGGCAATCGCCAAAAAAATGCCGTAGAGCAGACCCTGTCCATCTCCTTGCTCGATGCCAATGCGCGTAATGAGCACCACCGCCAGCACAAACCAAAATAAAACCCACCGCACGCCGCCGGTGGCTTCGCCCCGATAGAAAACCTCCACCAGAAAAAAACAAAAACTATGGACCATGACCATGATCAAAACCGGGCTGACGGCGATTACCAGGTAATCGGCGGCGGTTTTGGAGGGCCGGTCGGTGTCCATGTTTGGGGGCGTTGCTCTAATGGTTGCGATGGTTCAAATCCGAAACCCGAATCCCCGAAACCCGAAAGAAATCCGAAGCCCGAAATCCGAGATCCGAATTGGACTCCGAGCGTTTTGGGGAAAACGAGAGTGAAATCTTACGCCGTGCCGCTGATTCGGTTTTCGGGCTTCGGATTTCTTTCGGCTTTCGGATTTCGCCTTTTGGATTTAATGCTTTCATATCAGCCATTCATTTCGTTTTACCGGACGATAGACTGCGCACAGAGATTCGTCACCGCGTCCTCAGAGTTGACCATGTGAAAGTTGATGTTTTGAGAGAGGAGAATCTCGGCCCACTCCGGCGGCTTGGCCCAGTCGGGCAGGATTTCAGCGCCAAAGATGACGACGATGGCCGTGACCAAAAAACCGCGGCGGGCCAGCTCGCCCAGCGCCATCGCCATTTCCGGGGTGACGCGGCTGAACACGGCGACAAGCGTGGCATCCCTCGGGATTTGCACGGAGGCTTCGTTGAGGAGCGCGGCAAACTCCAAGCCGTCGGTTTGTTCCAAGCGGGCCAATGTTTGGAGGATGCGCTGAAAATTGTCGGAAGTCCTGCGAGTCGGAACAACGACGGGCTGCATGCGGGTGTTCTCGGCTGCGGTGGCTGCCCGCTGCGTGGCCACGGTACGGTTCAGAAATTCGCCCTGGGTGCCTTCTTCCCGGATGCGGTCGGCGGCATCGCGGCCATTGGTGACCAGGCCAATTTGCTGGCCTTGGAGAAATACCGCATTGGCCAGTGCTGCCACTGTCCCAATGGCCAGTTCCGCCGAAGTTTCCCCGACCGCGCCGCGATAACTCTCTGCGTGAAAATCGAGCAGAATGGTGGCTCCGGTCACGCGGGAATTTTCATAAACCCGGCTGTGCAACTGGCCGGTCCGGGCGGTGGCCCGCCAATGCACGCGATTGAGCGGGTCGCCTTGTTGGAACAAACGCACTCCCGCCAGCCGCGTGGGATCTTCAAACAACCGGTGCGCCACGCGGATCTCCCCGAGTGGCCGCCGCGAGGCCAGGTTGTAACCTTGCAAGGGCAATACCTTGGGCAGCACCAGGACGTAACGCGGCTCAGTCAGCAGGCGAAATTGCCGGTGCAGGCCGAAAACATCGCCGGTTTCCACCAGCAACGGCCCGAATTGGAAATAGCCCCGTTGAAGAAATTTCGCGTCGTATTCGAAAACCGTTTCCTTCTCGCCCGGAGCCAGCCGCGTCAATGACACCCAAGGCCCGTCTATTTCCAAGCCGGGCCGCATTCCGTGCAGAGCCGCAATCGGGATGGAGTCCTCCAGCAAAATCCACGGCACGGTCAAACGACCGCGATTCTCCAGTTCCACGGTTATGCGAACGGTTTCGCCGATCTCACAGGTGCTTTCCCCGGCCGTCCGGGTGGCCACGAGATTTTCCATCCATGCCCGCGCCAGAAACCGGCCCACCAGCAATGCGCCCATTAACACATACATGGCATAGACCAGGAGGGTCAGGTGAAAAACCAACCCCAACACCAACAAGACGACGATGCCAAGAATCCACTTCATGGCTATTGGTCGGGGGCCGTCACCGTGGGCACGGTGACCGAGTCCAAAATTTCCTGCAGGACCGCAGGCACGTTCTTTTTACGCAGACGGCTTTCCGGTCGCAAAATGAGACGATGGCCCAACACGTATGGCAGCACCTGTTTGATATCATCCGGCAGCACAAATCCGTAACCGTGAATGGCGGCAAACGCCTGCGCACACCGTGACAAGGCCATGGAGGCACGCGGACTCCCGCCGAGCATGACGTCATAATGTTCGCGCGTGGCCCGCATGATTTCCACAACGTAACGGGACACCTTTTCGTCCACGCGCACCTGCCGGACGGCTTGCTGGCAGGCGATGACATCTTCCGTGGAGACGGCGGGGGCCAATGTCTCCAGCGGGTCCTGGATTTCGAACCGTTGCAACATGGCCACTTCATCTTCCAAGCCAGGATACCCGAGGCTCAGCCGCACGAGAAAGCGGTCCAGTTGCGCTTCCGGCAGCGGAAAGGTGCCTTCATGGTCCACGGGATTCTGCGTGGCCACCAGAAAGAAAGGCGCGGGCAAATCGTAGCGTATGCCATCCACGGTCACGGCGCGTTCCGCCATGGCTTCCAGCAACGCCGCCTGTGAGCGCGGCGTAGCGCGGTTGATTTCGTCGGCCAAAACGATTTGCGCAAAGAGCGGCCCGGCGCGGAATTCGAAATCGGTGGTCTTGGGGTTGAAAATGGAACTGCCGGTAATGTCGTTGGGCAACAGGTCGGGAGTGCATTGGACGCGCTTGAAACTGCCGCCGATGGTGCGCGCAAAGGCGCGGGCCAGCACGGTTTTGGCCACGCCCGGCACGTCTTCCAGCAGGACATGGCCGCCGGCGAAATAAGCCATGACGGTCAGGATGATTTCGTTGTGCTTGCCCACGATGACCTTCTCGATGTTGTCCACGATGCTGCCGGCGGCAGGAGCCACGATGGATTCCACGGGTTCGCGTTCCGCCGCCGGTCGAATCTGCGGGATGCGCATGGTGTGGGCCCGGCCGGCGGAAACGGTGTTGTCCGAGCCGCATTTGGGGCACTTCACCGGCTGGCCGGTCAGATTGGCGTCAAAGGTTTGGCCGCAATAAACGCAGGTGATTTTGGGCATAGTTTATGGTGGTGGCACGGACTGTAGTGTATTGACCGTTTGGGAGGGAGAACGTTCTGCGCCGGCATTTTAAAAACCAGGCGTTGAAGGGTTGAAGCGTGAAAAGTTAAAGCGCGAAAGTTCAATGGTGGTAACGGGTGCGTTCTCAGTGCAGATAACCCAAGCCCGGAGGCTGACATTTTTGTGGTTTCCATTCCCTGTGCGAATGAAGCTCTGTCAGGAGCGACATCTTAGCGGTTGGAGCCGCACCCGCTTCAAGAGACTGGGGCTATAGGTGGTTGCCACCAGATTCACCGCCGTTAGGTCTGGCGTTCAACCGTTAAATTCGTGTATGCTTTCCGTTCAAACTGTATGGGTTTTATTTTCAAAGACGCTGACAATCGCCCCGTGGATCCGAAAGCGGCCCGCATGCGGGCAATGCTTCTTTCATTGCCGTTCGCGCTGATGGGCATTTTTGCCCTGGTGCTCCTGGCTCATGACGGTTTGCATGGCGGTTTGGACCGGCAACATGCCACGGGACTGCTCAGCGCCGCTGTAGTTTGTGGCGGTCTGATCGCCCTTATCTTCGGGATTACCGCCAAAAAACAGGCGATGCAGACCGACATCTCGAATACGCCCGAGGACAAGCCGTGGCTCGCGCGCAAGGATTGGGCGGCTGGCCGGATCTCCACGTCGCGCAAAGCCCTGGTGCTGCTGTGGATTTTGGTCATTTTCTGGTGCGCCGTTTCCACGGTGCTTTCGCTGGCGATTATCCCACAACAATTGCAGCAGGGTAATCGCGCTGCCCTCATTGTCCTGATTTTTCCGGTCATCGGCCTGGCCAGCATCGTTTTTGCGCTGAATACCACGCTGATATGGCGCAGGTTTAACCGGAGCATCTTTCAAATGGCCGCCATGCCTGCCGCGGCCGGGGGCGCGCTGGCCGGCGAGATTTTGGTTCGAACCAAGTTACGGCCGCAACATGGTCTGTATTTGCGCCTGGGTTGTGTTCGCCGCACCACGACCGGCAAGTCCAACAACCGCCAGACAAGCGAAAAAATCCTCTGGCAGGACGAAAAATGGCTGCGGGCCGATTTGCCAGCCACCGGTTCAAATACGACCAGTATTCCCGTTTTTTTCAAACTGCCCGGCAATCTGCCCAATTCAGCGGTTTCGCAGGGAGACGGCATTCATTGGAAACTTGAAGCTTACGCAAAATTGAGCGGGCCCGATTTCCAGGCCGCTTTTGACGTGCCGGTGTTTAAATTACCCGAAACGCCGGCCCCATTCGAAGATCCGACCGCGCCCTACCAGATGTCGCTCGATGAAATCCGGCAACAAATCCGATCGCTGGTCAAAGTCAGGGATTTGGAGGATGGGCGGGAATTCGCCTTTCCAGCCGGGCGCAATCCCGGCTTTGCTTCTGGCGCCACGGTGGTCTGCCTGATTTGGACCGCCGCGATTGTGTTTTTGCTTTGCAAGCATGCAGCTTTGCCCTTTCTGCTGGTGTTAAGCGCGATTGATTTGCTGATGCTGGCCTTTGTAATGGATTTGTGGTTCCGGCGCAGCCATGTGGTGGTGAATTCCGCGGGCGTGAAGGTTCAACGCGCGTGGTTTGCCTTCAAACAGGAGCATGGCTTCCGAACCAGTGAAATACAGGGCATTGCCTCTGAAGTGGGCGCGACCGCCGGTCATGCCGCTTACTATGATTTGATGGTGCAGACGCGCGACGGGAAAGAATTCATACTGGCCAAGAATTTGAACAACAAACCCGAGGCTGACTGGCTGGTCCGGCAGATGAATGCGGCGCTGAAACCCGGGGCCTGATGAGGACGGATTTTCGTCCTTCTCGTTGGGAGCAAATTAAGATCGAGGACGAGGACGAACAGATGCCTGAAGTGGTTATGGCTTTTGCAGACAAAAAACGGCGCGGATTTTTGGTCCGCGCCGTTTGGTTCCTGGTCTCTCCTGGCGTGTTGGCAGTAATTATTTGGCCTTGGCCTTTTTGCCGATCGGCACGGTGGCGATGGTCTGCAGAATGCGGCCCGCGATCTTGTAGGGGTCGCCCTGGGAGTTCGGCCGGCGGTCTTCCAAATAGCCCCGGTAGCCGCTGGGAACAAAGGTTTGCGGCAAACGGACGGACGCGCCACGGTTGCCCACACCGTAATTGAATTTGTCAATGGACTGCGTTTCATGCAGGCCGGTCAGGCGGAGATGATTATCCGGGCCGTAAACGGCGATGTGCTCGTTCTTGTACTTGTCAAACGCAGCCATGAGAGCCTCAAAATATTCCTGGCCGCCGACTTCGCGCAGGTGGTCAGTGGAGAAGTTTGTATGCATGCCGGAGCCGTTCCAATCCACGTCCTTGCCGAGCGGCTTGCAATGCCAGTTGACGTCCACGCCGTATTTTTCGCAGAGGCGCATGAGGAGGTAACGGGCGACCCAGACCTGGTCGGCGGCATTGCGTGAGCCTTTGCCGAAGATTTGGAATTCCCACTGGCCCTTGGCGACTTCGGAATTGATGCCTTCATGGTTGATGCCGGCGTCCAGACAAAGGTCAAGGTGCGTGTCCACAATCTCGCGCGCGATGCAGCCGACATTCTTGTAGCCGACGGCGGTATAGTATTCGCCCTGCGGCGGGGGAAAGCCGCCACCAGACGGGAAACCGAGGGGGGCACCGTCCTTGTAGAGGAAATATTCCTGCTCGAAACCGAACCACGCGCCGGGATCATCGGGAATGGTGGCGCGGGCGTTGGACGGATGCGGCGTTTTCTTGTCGGGCATGTAAACCTCGCACATGACCAGCGCCCCATTTTTCTTGGTGGTGTCGGGATAGACCGCGACGGGTTTGAGCATGCAGTCGGAAGTTCTGCCCTCGGCCTGACGGGTCGAACTGCCGTCGAAGTTCCACCAGGGGAGTTCTTCAAGTTTTGGAAACTTCGCAAATTCCTTGATCGTGGTTTTGCCGCGGATATTGGCGACGGGTTCATAGCCGTCCAGCCAGAGGTATTCTAGTTTGTATTTAGCCATGTTGAGTGCGTGGTGTGTTGTTGTCTGTGTGTAAACCGGTCCGTGGTGGAGGCAATCGCGCTTCCAGTGGAACCTTGTGTGAAAAGTTTTTAGCAGGGCGGATGCCATATCGCAAGCACTTTGCACGGTTGATGGCACAAACTCGTTTTTGCCGCGTCCTGCAAGGGGTTTTCCATGGCACAGGTTATTCACAATAGTCAGAAAAGCGGCGCCACAGGCGGGGCGGAGGAAATCTGCTGTGGAAATTTGGCCGGGCTGCGCAAATTGCGGCGCACTTGCATCCCGGCAGAAATCGGCAATAGTGGAAAGAAAGCGACAGTTGGAATTGATGTTATGTTGAAAGTCAAAGACACGCTCCGCGCCACCGTCCATTTGAGTTTTGATGGGCGGGTATTGAAGGTGTATCACGGCCCGGACGCCAAAAAGCGGTTTGCGAACGAAGTGCAGGTGCTCCGCCATCTTGAAGCGCGGGGGTGCAATTTTGTGCCGCGGCTCCTCGAGGCAGACGCTGAAGCACTGCGCATTGTCACCAGCAACTGCGGCAGCCGCGTCGAGCACATTGACGATGCCCGCGCGAAGCTCTTGTTTGCCGAACTGGAGAAATTTGGCGTGCGCCATGAGGACGCCGACCCGCGCAACATCACCTACCGGAATGCCGACGGGCGGTTTTGTTTGATTGATTTCGAATTTGCCACCATCCTGCCCGAAACACCGAAACCGTGATGACGAGAAAACTTCCGGCACGGAAACAAAAGTCAGCCGCCTCACGCATTGTTGGCTTGCAATGGTTTGGGTGGACGGACGTCGGCCAGGTCCGCAAAAACAACGAGGACTCATTTCTCGGCCTTCGTTTTGACGCCCTTGAGGTTCAACGCCTGGGCAAGGTTGGCGAGGGTTCGCTCGTCGAACATGATTTCGCATTTGCCGTCTGCGATGGCATGGGGGGTGCCAAAGCCGGCGAATATGCCAGCCAGATTGCGGTGGAGAAAATCACCACGCTGCTGCCCCGCGCCTTCCAAAACGCTGCCCGCGGGCTCGGCGCCGATTTTCCCGACATCATACAGGAGTTGTACAGCCAGGTTCACCGGGCGCTGGTTTACCTGGGATTGTCCTATGAGGAGTGTCATGGCATGCAGACCACCATGAGCATGGCCTGGTTTACGCCGGGCTGGATTTATTTTGGCCATGTTGGTGACACGCGAATTTATTTTTTGCCGGCCGGCAAAAATGAACTCCAGCAGATCACCCACGATGACACGCATGTGGGCTGGCTGCTCCGCAATGGAAAGATCTCAGATTATGAGGCCCGCCGGCATCCGCGCCGAAACGTGCTGCAAAAGGCGCTGGGCGGCGAAAATCAGTTTGTGGACCCGCAAGTTGGAGCCGTGGCCTGCAGTCGCGGCGACACGATTTTGCTCTGTTCGGATGGCATGACCGAAGGGCTTTACGAGCATCAAATCATTGAAGTTCTGCGGGTGGAGAAACCCGGCTTTAATCCGGCGAAAACGCTGGTTGAATCCGCCGTGCTGGGCGACGGCCGCGATAACACAACTGCGCTTGTGGTACGGGTGGTTTAGCCGAACCGGGTTGATTAGTGGATTAATGGATTGATGCAAGGTAACCCGGCGGACTGGAATCCCCATTTATCCACCAATCCACCAATACATTAATCTCGGAGGAAGGAAGGCATTGCGGGTGAAAAAAAACGGCGGGCAACTTGCGTTGCCCGCCGTGTGAAATGTCAGTGGTTAAAGATTAATCGTGGTAACCGACTTCGCCATGTTCGGCTTCGTCGAGACCGGTCATTTCGACTTCTTCCGTCGGACGCAGGCCTACGAGCAACTTGGTCACGTAGGCAATGATAATCGTCCCGGGGATGAAGAGGAGCAGGGAAACGCCCACGGTCTTCAACTGTTCAACCAATTGCGGCTGGAAGATGGTGTCGGTGACGTATTTGCTCAAGTTGGTCGCGAGGTTCGGGTTGGCCGCCTGACGGGCGAACATGCCGGTCATGATCGCGCCGCAGGTACCGCCGATGCCGTGGACGCTCCACGCATCGAGCGCGTCATCCATGCCGAGCCAGCCTTTGACTTTGTAGCAGAAGAACCACGGAATGGTGCCGGCGGCAATGCCGATCCACATCGCGCCTGAGGGCAGGACGTAACCGCAAGCCGGAGTGATGAGCACCAAGCCCGCCACAGCGCCCGAGCAGAAGCCGAGCACGCTGGGCTTGCCCTTGACGACCCACTCCCACATTGGCCAGACGAACGAGGCGACTGCCGTGGCCAGGGTCGTGGTCGTGAAGGCGTTGGCGGCGATGACGTCACCGGCAACGGCGCTGCCTGAGTTGAAGCCATACCAACCCACCCAGAGCATGGAAGCGCCGATGAACGTCAGCACCACGCTGTGGGGCGCGAAGTTGTCTTTTCCAAAACCGAGGCGTTTGCCGAGGATGATGCACAGCACCAAGCCAGACCATCCGGACGACATGTGCACCACTGTGCCACCGGCGAAGTCGAGGCCCTTGATCTTGGCATCGGCATTCCAACAGCCATTCATCAGGCCGTTGACACCCCAAACCATGTGGCCTTGGGTATTGTAAATGAGCAGGATCCACAAAGTCATGAACACCAGGATGGCCTTGAACTTCATGCGTTCAGCAATCGAGCCAACGATCAGCGCCGGGGTGATGATTGCAAACATTAATTGGAACATGGAATACACGTTTTCCGAAACCCAGTAGGAATAACCAGGATTGGGGGCGGATGTGACACCGTTAAACATCCAGCAAACCTTGGGATTGCCGACGATGCTCTTTATCCAGTCGTTGGTCTCGCCCAATGGACCGGTCGGGGTGCCGTCACCGCCAAAAATCATGCCGTAACTGCAAACGTACCAGAGGATGGTGGTCAAGCCGGTGATGAGGAAACATTGTGCACATACGGAGAGAATGTTTTTCTTGCGCACCAAACCGCCGTAAAAGAGCGCCAGACCCGGCAGAGTCATGAACAACACAAGCGCCGTGCTGGCCAGCAACCAAGCGTTATGACCCGCCCCGGGGAAGGATACATAGTTGCCCTGGCTGTTGATCAAGTTGGTATTGATGATGGACGCTCCCAAGCCGAAGTTCACCGTCCAGTTGCCGTTGGTATCTTTGTACGTGGCCGTAGGGTCGGTATTGGCGAAATACGCTTCGACGGATTCGAGGCGTTGTTCCATGGTGGGCGCATTGGTGGAGGCGGCGGTAGGGGCGTTGGTGGAGGTCGCCGCGGCCATGGTGTTGGTGGCCATTGCCATGGCATTGGTGGCGGCGGCGTTCGTGTCCTGCGCGCGGAGCGTGGCCACACCAAGCGCGGTGGCGGCTATCAAACCAAGGGTCAGTAGGTATTTTTTCATTTTTTAGTTCGAGTGAGGTTTCGTAGGGGAGGGTTAAACCGCCGAGTCTCCTTTTTCCTCGGTGCGGATACGGATGGCGTCTTCAATGCTCGAGACGAAGACCTTGCCATCGCCGATTTTGCCGGTCTTGGCGGCTTTGATGATCGCGCCGACGGCGGCGTCTTTCTGGCCGTCTGCCACGACGATTTCGAGTTTGATCTTGGGCAGGAAGTCCACGGTATATTCGCTGCCGCGATAGATTTCAGTGTGGCCTTTTTGGCGGCCGAATCCTTTGACCTCGCTGACGGTCATGCCTTCGATGCCAATTTCACTCAAGGCATCCTTGACCTCTTCGAGTTTGAACGGTTTGATTATCGCTTCAATTTTTTTCATGGTTTGTTTGTGTTTGAACCGCGCTCCGGCCAACCATGCGCTGCTCGCGCAATCCAATCTCCGCCCGCACCCACGGGTAAAGAGAATCCAACCGTTTCAGGTTGTAATTGGCACTCGCGCCCCTTTAGCAGCGACAATGCCAACTGCTCATAGGGCCGGGAATGGCCGCATTATCGCCTGATTTGACAAGGGTTTTATTTGAAGTGATTTTTTTTAGACACTTGCCAATCGCCGTTTCTTTGCAGCTTTTTGTCCACGCGAAGAATTATTCGCCAGCGGGGGCGGGGCGGTGCAGGAGGCGGATTTCGAAAGGATTTACCGGACTGGGTGAAGACGCCCAAGATGACTTTCGGCGCAAGTGAGGCGGGGGCGCAGCAGCGATACGGCTTTCGCACACGCGAGACGTGAACGACTCATTTTTAATCCTCACACGCTGTCGGAAACTGATGCGGGGGATTTATTGTGTGTTATATTTCGCCACAAACAATTCGATGTACCAGCTATGGTTTGAGCGATTATGAAATCTTTATACTTCCGGGAAAAATCCGAATGAAGGAATATGGCGCCCATGAAATCTCGTTTTGAATTTTCCCGCGTGTCCAGTGCATTCCTTGAGACAGCCCTGCTTCTGGGTTGGGGTATTGCGCAAAAGACACAGGCCGCCACTCTTTGGACCGGCCACACTATTGATTTTGTCCAGTCATCCACCAACCTGACGGACGAATTGATCCCCGGGGTGGTTTCGCTGACCCGCGGTTACAGCCAGTGGCTTTACAACCCGGATGCCGGGGACCAGGGGCCCGGCTTGGACACGCCCACAGACACCGAATGGGCTTTTGGAACGCTGGACAATTACGACGCAAATTATTACCAAACCTTTTATTCGTTACGGAATGGTGATTTGTCCACGCTGCTGCCCGGCAACCCCATGGTCGTCCACCTGATCAATGAGGACATTTACCTTTCACTAACGTTCTCCACGTGGCCGCAACATGGCGGTTACATTGCTTATACCCGCTCCACGCCGCCCGTGACGATTACGAGTCCAACCAACGGAATGGTGTTTGACGCTCCCGGCCCGGTAAAGATTGTGGCTTCCGCCGCTGTCGCCGGGGGCACCGTCACCAACGTGGCATTTTTTGCCAATCTTGGTTCGTTGGGGTCCACGCAATCTGCTCCCTTCAGCATTACCACCAATCTGGCTGCGGGCCAATATGCTTTGACGGCCGTTGAGACGGCCGGCGGCATCTCGGTTACATCCCTGGTGGTGAATATTTCGGTCGTGAGTCCCGTTGGAGTTCTCCTCTTATCACCGCGAATTACGGGCGGTGAATTTACATTCGAGTACAACGCCAGTCCCGGGCTGCAATATGTGATCCAGAATTCTACGAACTTGGTGAATTGGCAGTCTCTCGTCACTAATGTCTCCACGGGCAACCCAATGTATTTTACCAACAGTTTCAGTTCGAAAGGCACGCAATATTACCGGGTGGGCCAGTTGCCGAATCCGTAGGTGGAGCGGTGCTTTCATGGATCGCGTCCGGTATCGGCCCCAGATTCAACAGCAAACTGTCCCCCCATTCAACCAGTCGAGGCGGGGTGGGGAAAGAATGTGCGACGCGGGTTTGTGTCAATTGTGATGCAACGACTGCATTGAACCGCACGGGCGAGACGCCCGTGCCACTACGGAGGTGGAGCGGTGCTTTCATGGATTGCGTCCGGTATCGGCCCCGGATTCAACAGCAAACTGCCCCCCATTCAACCAGTCAAGGCGGGGTGGGGAAAGAATGTGCGACGCTGGTTTGCGTCAATTTTGATGCAACGACTGCATTGAACCGCACGGGCGAGACGCCCGTGCCACTACGCTGTTTGGCCCAACGGGGAAATTCAGGCCAGGGGGCACAACTGCTTCACGGCGGCAACCAATTCTGAGCCGTTTCGTTTTTGAACAAATTTGCTGGCACCGAGGGCCACCATTTTGTCCACGTTGGCCTGCTCGTATTCTCCCCCCGAGTAAAGAATGACCGGCACCCCTTTTTGATTGTGCATCATGAAGTTCATCAAGATCAGGCCGCTGTCGCCGGCGAGGTTTACGTCTATGACCATCGCACGAAACAACGTCCCGTCTGCTATCCGCAAGGCGTCATCCACATTTTGGGCGATCACCCCGTCATAGCCGGCCTCGCCCAGCAAAAGCTTGATCAAATCGAGCATGACGGCGTTGTCGTCCACGTATAGAATTTTGTTACTCATTTGAATATCGCTGCTTCCTTTTGAATTATTATCGGAGGGAATCTCAGAGGCAACTCCTATTTGAAAAGATGAAACATGGTCATCAGTTTCTGGACGGTTATCCCCGCGCCGCCGTTTCCAAAATCTTTTTAATACCCGGCCTGGAAGGTTGCGCAACCCGGAGCAGCAGTTCATTGAGTTCTTGAATCTGAGGCGGTTTGCCCACCAGGGCATCTATTTCCGGGCTGCTTTCACCGTCTTCTTTCATCATCGTGCCCCAGCCGGTCATCATGATGACGGGGGTATGGGGAGATTCAGCCTTGATGGTTCGCGCCAGTTGGTGCCCATCCATTTTAGGCATTCCCAAGTCGGTGATGACGGCTTCGAAAGGCTCGTTTTTAAGGCTCGCGGCGCGAAACAGCTCAATTCCTTGATCGCCGCTGGACGCGGTGACCACGCGGTGGTTAAAATGACTAAGACTGTCAATTAAGAGCTGGCAATTGGCTTCTTCATCGTCAATGCAAAGGATGTGCAGTGACCGATCGTGTTTTGTTGAAGGCAAGGTGCCCGGACGGGCTTGCAGCGCTTTCTTTTGGACGGGGAAACTGAGCCGGATACAGGTGCCTTGACCCGGTGAACTGTCAATTTCGATCCCTCCGCCGTGGCGTTGCACCATGCCGTAAACCATCGCCAGACCAAGTCCGGTGCCGCCGCGGAGAGTCTTGGTGGTAAAGAATGGCTCCAGACAGCGTTGCCGGGTTTTTTCATCCATGCCGGTGCCGTTGTCTTTTACTTCCACCTGCACCCTTCTTTCGGAGGCCCCTGCCGGCTCGGCGGCGGGAACATGAATGGAACGCGTAACCAAGGTGATGATTCCGCCCTGCGGAAGCGCGTCCACGGCGTTGAACACGAGGTTGATCAGGGCCTCGCGCAATTCGCTGGGGTCGCTGTGAACGAGGGGTAACTGGGATTCCAACTCGTGCTGAATCTGAATGGAGATGCCCTCGCGCTGGGAAATATCGCGCCAGCGCGGGCGGGTGAGTTCAGTGACTTCTTGAATGATGAGATTGAGGTTGACCTCGACCAGTGGCTCCGAGTCGGAGCGCCGGCGGTAAAATTCGCGCATGCGCGCCACGATCTTGGCAATATCCTCGCCGCCCTGTTTGATGATTTTCAGGTAATTCCTGGACTTGTCGGGCAAATCCGGCAGGGTCATTAAAAGAATATCAGCATAGGCGATCACAGGGGACAAGGCGTTGTTGACGTCGTGGGCGACGCCACTGGCCATTTGTCCCAAAGCCCGCAGGCGTTCCTGTTGCACGACCATCTGCTGGGTGTTCCGCAATTGCTCGTAGGCCTTTTGCAGGCCGTCAGTAACGCGCACCTGATCATACAGGGTGCGGCAATTCTCCTCGCTGGTGAGGAACTTGAGTTGCAAGGCCTCTTTTTCCGAACGGACCGTGGTCATTTCGGCGATGGTCTGTTCGTTTTTATAACGGATCTCCTCCAGCACCAGCACGATCATGCTGACGGCGATGAACAGTTGCAGCACGGCCGCCATGAAAAAGCCGGCGCTGGCCAGGTGCTCGTCCCGCTGGGAGAGCGGATAGCTCCCCAAATAAAGACCCCAGAGAAAAAATCCCATCGCCAGCATGCCGGCGCCGACGAACGGCATTTTCTTGCGCAGCTTGAAGAAGCAAACGCCGGCGAACACGCTGCTCAAGCCGAGGAGGATGAAGACCGGCAGTTGCATTTCCAACCTGCGTGACTTGGCATCCATGGATTGCGGAATGACGTATGGCCCGGCAAAAGTCCAAACCAGGAGGAACAGCATGAACAGGCCGAACAAGGTCTGCTGGACGGGAATTTTCAAAAACCGCAGGCTTCCCCACAAAAGAAACACCGCCGAGATGGCCACACTGCATTGCTGGAGCTTGAAGGGAACACTTGCGGGGGTGCAGTCCGGAAACTTTAAGCCGAGCGTCAGCCACAGCGCGTAAAACAGCCACGCCGCCGTCCAGACTGTGAAGTAATCGCGCTTGGTGTAACGGTTGAGGTAGTAAAAAAGCCCCACCAGCATCCATACGCTCATCAGCGAAACCACGAGCGCCGCCCGCAGGTATTCTTCCGAGAAATCAGACAAATCCACGCCCATGAGTTTCATAAATTAATTTCCTTTAGTCCGGGTTTTCCATTTTGGTTATGTGCGTAACCGCAGGCTTCAAAATGATCCTGCGCACCGGGAACGGGGTGGCAATTCCGGATCTCAAATTCGTGTTCGAACAAACTCAGCAGCGCCGACCGCGTCATGCCGTTGAGCAGGGTGATGAACGAACCCTGATAGAGGCGGCTGAGGACGCGAAAAGGACAACGGGGATGTTGCAGATGAGCGGGACAATCGGTAATGAACCACAGGGCCAACGTCCGCAGTTCGGCGTGAGTTTCCTGACCAGTGATGAAGGGCACTGATTTGCCGTCCGGGCCCAAGATTGAAAGTTTGCCCGCGGCCATAGTTGATCCCCACCCCGCCGGATCCAGAAGACTGGTTTCCGCGGTCCCGGGTCCATTTCCATTTTGGGTAAAGCTCATGCTGTATTGTTTAAAGTGCCCGCCGTTATTCTGTATTTCCATATTGAGCAGACGCAATGCCACGCTACGTTTTTGAAGCCTGTAATTGCCTGCTGACAGCCCCAAAGTCCCTTATTTCGTATATGGGGAATTATTCATTTCCAGGCGTATTAACTGTCAGCCCAACAATATCTTGGGGAGGCAAATCAACGTGACGTTTTTGGAGCCGCAAGCTCGCTTTCCGGATTATTTTTTAAAGAGAATTTCTCCTACTTCAGGCCATCGAAATTGCTCAAATCAGGGAGATTTCCGTTGGGAGCTTGCCCAATTATGAGGCAGCCGGCAACACCCGGATTGAATCCAATGCGGAATCGCAATTTCGCATTACTTCCGGGCACGTTGGGCTGTCCGCCGGTTGGTTTGCCGCCGCTGCTCCATCAGTTCAGAGTTTTTTCGACTTATCCGCTGACGAATCTCTCACCATGCTAGGGCAGCATCAGACGATAGAAGCGGGTGCCGATGGGCGACGTCATGATCACTTGATTCAAGTTATTGGTTTGAGAGACGGAGGCTGATACGGTTATCCAGTTGGTATCCGTTATGTTCGTCTTGGACTGGAGCTGGAAGCCGGCAATCGAGCCGGGCCAGTTGAAGGTGACGCGGTTCGGGCCGTTTGGGCTGGCTCCGAGCGTCGGCAGGGGCAAATAGGAGAAGTTGCTGACGGCTTGGTGCGAAAGGACACCGCCTTCACTGCCGGTAATGCCCACCCAAGCCGTATTGGTGCCGAGGAATGCGGGAATATTCACCGGGAAACTCGTCTGGTATTTGGCGCCGGTCAGGGTGTCCGTCATGCTCAACTGCAAAACGCCGCCGAGATAGAGCAGGCTGACGTTGATGGGATTACCGCCGTCAAGATTTACGGGTGAGGTGCTTTGATAAGTGGATGGCAGGTAACCGGAGCCATCGCCCATGCCGTTGGTGGCCACGAGGACGCCGCTTGGCCCGCCCGGGGCGCCGCTATAAATGTCCATCATCAACGCCACGCTGGGCGTGATGCCGAGATAACCCAAACCACCGCCGCCGGCGCCGGTCGCCGCAATGCCGCGCGGATCATTCTGGATCACAAACGCCGTGCCGTCCGCCCCGCCGGTGCCGACATCTTGATAGGTGAACGATGCTTGAAACGCGCCGACATAGAGGGGAAGGCGGAACCACGCGCTGCGGTCCTCACCACTGGAGCCATCGGTGGGAGTGAAGATGCTCCCAAGGATGCTGGGGCCGCCGTTGACATTGTCGCCATTCAGCGCCCAGCCCACACCGTTGGTATTAAAGTTGGGCCGGGCAGCGAGCATGCTGCCTTCGACCACGTTCAGGGTAAAACTCTGAGCCGCATTCGCAGGAAAACCATTGGTGGCCGTGATCGTCAGCGGATAGGCACCGCTCGTGCCCGGAACCGGTGTGCCGCTCAACCACCCGGACGGGCCAAAAGTCACACCGGCTGGCAACGTGCCACTGGCTGTGAACCCAGGCGCCGGGTTGCCCGTGGCCGTCACGGCGAAACTGTTGCTGGTGCCCGTGACGAAAACGGTGCTGCCGGCACTGGTGATGTCGGGCGACACCCCTTGAAATTCATACGCGCCGATATCGGGCGCATCCACCAAAGGCAAACCTCGCTGGTCGGCGGTGCCGCCGTCGGCAATCCCGGCATTGATGGCCGGGCTGCCCGGTAAAAGCGCCACCGTGGGCGTCGGTCCGCCGTTGCTGGCCAGGGAGCCGAGGCCAAGGTTGGCCGGGGCCACGCCCACCTGATTGCCGTTAACGCCATTGGCCAAACCGGTCCAGGTGCCGATGCCCACGAGGTTGTTCGCACTCTGCGCTGAGAAGGCTCCCGACCCGTAGGTCTGCACGCCGTCATACGTGTTGCGGGCGACGATACAATTGCTCATTTGCGCGCTGGTATTATAAAGCCACAAGGTGGCACCGCCGGACGGGGCGACGTTGTCCACGATGGTCACATGGTCCAGAACCGTCTGAAGCGTCCCCACGCTGATGGCGCTGGCAATGTTGCTGGAGGTGTTGCCGGCGATGGTGGAATTTCGCACCACGAGGAGCGGCGAGCCTCCCCAGCACTGGAGGGCGCCACCTTCCGCCCCGGCGGTGTTGCCAACGAACGTGGAGTCGAACACCGTCAGCGAACCAAAACTCCAGACACTGCCGCCGTAATCGCTGACATTGCCGCCCGTCAGTGTGAGGTTGGCGAGCGTAAGCGAACCGGACTCGCTCACATAAAAATGCCGGCGGGCGACGCCGGGAGGCACGACCAGGAGGATGCCCGGTGTGGTGCTGAGACCTTGAATAAGCACGGTGCCAGAAATATTCAGCGCCGAAGAGTCGCCGCTGCCGCTCCAACCGTTGTTCAGCACGACCGCCTGCCCTGCCAACGCGGGCGAAAAAGTGATGACGTGCGCGCCAGGATGTGTCGAGGTATAGCTCACGCATTCGCGCAAACTCAACCCCGAGCCGACGTTGGGATCTATGGTGCCATTGTCCTCGTCCGCAGTTGTGTTTACGGAGAGTTGCGCCACGTTGCGCAGTGCGACGGAGCCGGTCACCACCGGGCCGGTTGAAGCAGACACCGAGTAAGCCCCGGGCGCGCCATTGGCCGTCAATGGTGTGCTCGCCACGCCGTTTCCGTCCGAATATACCAAAGCGGCGGCCGAGCCGCTGAAACTGGCGCTGGCCGAATTTCCATTAACCGTTAAGCTGACCGGAAAGTTGGCCACCGGCACTCCGGCCGAATCCAGCACGGTAAATGCAGGAGCGGGCACGAAACCTTCATTCACCAGCGTTGCCAATGAGCCATTGCCGGTGAGGCTGGTCACGACCTGCAGGTTGATGGTTGGGGTGCTTTGATTGTAGTTCGCCGGAAGCCCGTTATAAACGAGCACCCAGAAGGCTGTGTTGGCGCTCATCACCGGGGTGGTATAGCTGGCCGAATCGGTGCCTACGGGCGTACTGGTGTCCCCACTGTTACCCTGGTACCACTGGTAATGTGGCGCCGTGCCGGACACCCCGACGGAAAACGTTTTGGTCAGTCCAGCCGCAATCGCGCTGCTGCCGGTGATGCTGGTGATGGAAACGGGAGTGAACGCTGCCACCGTTGCCGTGCTCGAGTCCGTGGTGTAGGCCGTGTTGGCCGCGCTGATCGTGCGGCAGAAATACTGCTTGGAAGAGCCGGCGGCCACGCCGCTGACGGTGTAAGTCGAGGCGGTCGCCCCGGAAATCAAAGTGGCCGCGTTCGGGTTCACGCTGGTTCCCGCATACCATTGATAATTCACGGTGCCGCCGCCGCGGATGGTCGCCGCCACTGAAAGAGTGCAACTGGTGCCGGCAACAATGTTGGTGGCAAACAGATCCGTGGTGATCAGCGGATATTGGCTGAAAGTGTATTGCTGGCCGGTGAACGTGGCCGGCACGTCGGGCGTTTCGCTCGCATGGCCGGTATAACTGCAACCCAGCAGGCCGGTGCCGGTGCCGGTGGAGGCGGTCACGGTCCAGCTTGTGCCCGAACCGGATACACTCGTGATGGTTGCGCCGGAAAGGCCATCGGGATTCGTGAGTTCGAAATTGGCCGCCGTAACGCCGCTGATCGGCGCGCTGAAAGTCACGGCCCAATGCACCGTCGCCGCCGCGGTAGGCGAGGGGTCGGTGATGTTAATGGCAGTGACATACGGTGAGTTGGCCACGGTAATCGAGAACGTGTACATGGTGCTCAAGGGGCCGGGCGTGGTGTAGGGAATGGTGATGACAGTATTTATCGGCAGGGAGTTGGCATAGACGCGGAGATATTCTCCGGGATAAATCCGGTCCAAGCTGTAATTTCCCGGATCAGCCGTGAAGTTCGCGGGGTCGGGCCAGGTGTACACGCTGACCAGATCGGAATCCACGCGCGCCATCGAAGCCCCGCTGGGCGTGGGGGCGCTGAAGAAATACCAGTGGTTGCCGGTGTTGTTCTGGAGGTCCACCGAACCGCCGGGCGCGACGACGGTGGTGATGTTCTGAGCCCAGCCCATATTTCCAAGCATGAGCTGGAGCAACGTTAGGGCCAGGAGGCGCGGCACCAACGCGCCAGCACCATTGCGACGGCAAAGCAGGGACAAAGTTTTTCTGCGCATAATTGTTTTTCCAACTGTTTGGGTTTTCTCGGGCTGATGCTGAAATCAGGTGGTCGTTTGACCCGAATTTTGTTCGACCGGAGTTTAGCCGCGAACGAATTTGGGCGGCAATTAAATTGTTTAAAAATCATGGCATTCAAACTAATAGTGGGAACACGAACGACGCGCTGGTGATGAAGATTGCGCTAGCCCTTCAATCATCAAATCAGTGGAGGGCGTGCAAGATTGCCGACGCTGCTCAATTCAATTTGCTCCTTTGGGTTGCGTCATGGGAATTTGAATTCCGGACGGAAACCGGAAAATCCTATCGGGTGGTCGAAAACTGTCCCGCGCCCGCTGTTTGGAGGACGAATGTTTTTATGGATGGCAAGCTCGTTTCCGACAAGCGGGCCGTGACTCAAAAACGCGCTCACCTCCAGCGTCCCCAGTTCGCGCGGGTGCCGTGTGCCGTGAAAGAAAATGAACCGTTTGATCTACTGGCAATAAGCCTCTTCGGTGCGCAGCGAACAATGATGAAAACGCATGACCGCCCGCGCTTGTTCCCGCAACCGGGCCTTGGAATTGGGGACCAATTTGTCTTTCGCTGCGGTTTTTCAAATTCTGTGTATTGCACCCCCCAAGAGCTAAATAGTTGTGGACAATAGAAAAAGTCCAGAATAACGTAAATTCATGGAAAAAATAGTGCCGCGCGGTGCGGCTTAATAATAATGTTAGGCCACCGCGCATGTTATGAACCGCATAAGCACCTGGATTGGCGGAATCACACTCGCCCATTTTACTTTGTGGGTGGGCCTTGTGCAATTGAACGAACTGACAGATTTTAGGGTTGCCATTGTTTCATATTATTGGCTTTCGTTGCCCATGATTGAAGTTACGATTCATTACACTCCAACTCCCGTGCCTTTTTGGGTGATTTCATATTCCATTGGATTGCTCAACAGCTGTATTTGGGGAGTTGTATTGGGGACGGTATGCTATAGCATTAGCAGAATGTGGTGTAGATATGTGGCCTAACAAGTCGCCGGAGCCAACGCCTAGCGCGCTCTGCGGTTCCGCTGTCGCGGGCCACACCCCGAATGCGGCGTGGCTCAGCTTTGGGCGTTAGGCGTCATCGAGCGTTTATGTCTCATAGCATCCACAACACCAAGAAAGACCTGAAGCGTGACCGGAGGTTCGCCGCAAACGATGGCGTCCCCAGCAGTCCGCAGATGACAGCATTGGAGCGAGACGAGATCAAGAAGTTGGTCTATAAACTCAACGCCAACTGGGAGAAGCAGTCGGCACGTCAAGAGACGCCGATTCATGCCAAGTTAGAGCTGGTCGAGGCTGGCGACGAGGCTCAGATTGTCAGAAGTTTGAAGCGGAGGAAGAGTACATGACGCCAAGTCGCTGGAGCCAACCGCCGTTGGCGCTGCTGTTTCCCGACAAGTCGGGATTCAGGCCACGAGTCGGCGGTGGCTCAGCTTTTTACGTTAGACGGCTTCGAGCACCATGAAACTTGGCTACAAGTATTTCAGAAATAATCTCATCAAGCTGATGATATTTAGCGTTCCGATTCTTTACGTTCTGTGGGAGCATTTGCACGGCAAAGGTAATCCGAACGATGAGGCGGGAGCATTGATTTTACTCGCTGTGCTTATTGTCGTCGGCAATGTCGGACTTTTCATTTTGATGATTCGGGCCAAACGCAAAGAGCAAGCCGAGAGCTCGCAAACGGGGATTTCAGATGATACGAAACCAGCCGCCTAACCATGTCGCCGTAGGCTGACCCGGTGGAATCATCAACAGATGCGGCCCTAACGTCACTGGTTGGCACGCTCTGCTTCGGGAAGGCAGGAGAGGAGGAATGGTCGGAGCGACAGGATTCGAACCTACGACCATCGCCAGCATCGCAACGGGT
>Ga0302319_10003123_pt1 | contig 35030 bp, 25 predicted proteins | sample Bog_T0_2_FD_203319 | JGI IMG/M metagenome (GOLD analysis project Ga0302319, IMG submission 203319) | Peat permafrost microbial communities from Stordalen Mire near Abisko, Sweden - Bog_T0_2 | ecosystem: Environmental > Terrestrial > Soil > Wetlands > Peat | place: Sweden: Abisko, Stordalen Mire...
TCAATTCGCTGTCTGCCGGCTCGCAATCTTGGGTGAGAATAGCGAGCTTTTGAGTCCGCAACTACGAGAGCCTGCAGCGAACCCGCGTTCTAGAATTACCGGCGTAAACCGATTTGCTGGAGTACGACTTAAGTGATGCAGAGCAAGTGGCCGAGCTTTAAAAGGCCACAAACAGTAGGATAAATAATCATGACCGATTCTTTAACTTCCGCTCCCGGTGCGCCCGGCATTCCACCCCGCTGGACCTCGAGCGCCAAGTCCGGCGTCGGCACCGCTTTGAACCAGCACAGCAAAGTCTGGTTCACCATCAGCCACGGGATTTTGAACGAGGTCTACTTCCCGCGAGTCGACCAGGCCTGCACCCGCGATCTGGGACTGCTGGTCACCAACGGCCGCGATTATTTTTCCGAAGAAAAGCGCCATTGTACTTTCGAAAATAGGCCCATCGAACCAGGCGTCCCCCTGTATCAACTTATCAATACTGAGATTGGCGGCCGCTACCGCATTCAGAAAGACATCCTCACCGACCCCTACCGCAACGTAGTTCTGCAAAAGATTCGCTTCGAACCGCTGCAAGGTGCTCTATCCGACTATCGCCTCTATGCCCTGCTCTCGCCTCACCTCGCCAACTGCGGCTCGGACAATACCGGGTGGGTGGGCGAGTACAAGGGGGTTCCTATGTTCTTCGCTTCTCGCGACGGGACCGCGCTAGCGCTTGGTTGTTCGACCCCGTGGAAAAAAATGTCGGTCGGCTTCGTCGGTTACTCCGACGGATGGCAGGATCTTTCCGCACATTTTCAAATGGAATGGGAATACCAGCGCGCCGAGAGAGGCAACATCGCCTGCACTGGCGAGATCGACCTCGCCGCCTGCAACGGAGAGTTTGTGCTGGCCCTGGGATTCGGTGGAATCGTTACCGAGGCGGGCCAGCAAGTTCGTTCCACCCTGTTCGAAGATTACGATGAGCTCCGCCAGCAATATGTCTTCGATTGGAAGAAGTGGCAGGACAGCCTGATCAAGCTCGATGAACCGGAACGCGCGTACGATCTCTACCGCGCCTCTACCGCAACTCTGCGCAATCACGAATCCAAGGACTTTCTAGGAGGCATCATCGCCAGCCTTTCCATCCCGTGGGGATTCAGCAAAGGCGATGAAGATATCGGCGGCTACCATCTGATATGGCCGCGCGATCTGGTGGAGACAGCCGGCGCGCTCCTGGCCGCCGGCGCGCCCTGCGATGCGGGAAGAGTTCTGCGCTACCTCGAAGCCACGCAAGAGGCAGAGGGAAATTGGGCGCAAAATTTGTGGCTCGACGGACGCCCCTACTGGACCGGCGTCCAGATGGACGAAACCGCATTTCCTGTTCTTCTCCTCGACCTCCTGCGCCGCGAAGCCCCGGACGAATTAGGTAAGTTGGAACGCTGGTGGCCCATGGTCCGCAAGGCCGCCAGCTTTATTCTGCGCAACGGACCGGTCACCCAGCAGGATCGCTGGGAAGAGGATGGCGGTTATTCTCCCTTCACCCTGGCGGCGGAAATTTCCGCGCTGCTGGCGGCCGCCGACTTCGCAGATCGAACCGGCCATTCCAACGAAGCTTCCATTCTGCGGGATACAGCCGACGCCTGGAATGACAACATCGAGCGCTGGATCTACGCCACCGGAGGCGACCTCGCCGAGAAAATCGGAGTGGAAGGCTACTACGTTCGCATCGCTCCGCCGACCACCGACACCGCCGCGTCGCCGACTCAGGGCTTCGTTCCCATCAAGAACCGCCCTCCCAGCGACGACATGGCGCAGGCGTTCGACATCGTCAGTCCGGACGCTCTCGCTCTGGTGCGTTTTGGATTGCGCGCCCCCGACGATCCTCGCATTCTGAATACGATTCGCGCGATTGATGCGATATTGCGCGTGCAATTGCCACAGGGACCCTGTTGGTATCGCTATAACGGCGATGGCTACGGCGAACATGAAGATGGCTCGCCCTTCGATGGAACCGGAATCGGACGCGCCTGGCCGCTCCTGGCCGGGGAGCGCGCTCATTACGAACTCGCGGCCGGACGTCCCCAGGAGGCGGAAGCTCTCCTCACCATGATGGAACAATGCACCTCCGGCCACGGCCGTTTGCTTTCCGAACAAGTCTGGGATGCGGACGATATTCCGAACCTTGAACTTTTTCGCGGCAAGCCCTCGGGCTCGGCTTGCCCTTTAGTCTGGGCCCATTCCGAGTACATCAAGCTGCGCCGTTCCTTGCGCGACGGAAAGATTTTCGATCAATCCCCGCAAACCGTGCAGCGTTATCTGGTGGAAAAGCCAACCCGTCAAATTTTCGGGTGGCGACTCAATAACAAAACGCGCTCCATTCCGCGCTACAAAAAACTTCGCATTGTTCTGCTCAATCCAGCGCTGGTGCATTGGAGCATTGACGGCTGGCAAACTGCGCAAGACACAAAAACTCGCGACAGCGGTCTCGATACCCACATCCTCGATTTGCCCACGGCGTCGCTTCCCAGCGGCAGTCAGGTCTTGTTCACTTTTTATTGGCCGCAGGAGAATCGTTGGGAGGGTCAGAACTACAACGTAGTTGTGGAATAGACGACTACCCGACCGTAAACCAATTCGACGCCATTACCGCCCAAAGCCACGACTGGAGAACAATCGGCGAAATTCATCGAGTGTTCATCTTGCTGTCATCTCCTGTTAATCGCTATCGGCAAAACTTCCTTCACTTGATTCAGACTTGCTCGACCCAGACTTGCTCGACCCAGACTCGACCGATCCACCATCCAGATGTGAGGCTCCCGATTATGAAACGCCCCCTACTCCAGACAGCCCTTTTCACCTTATTTTCTCTAAGCGCCTTCGCCCAGGCCACCTTTACCTTCACCAGCTTTGATCCTCCCGGCTCATCGGCGACCGCTGCCTGGGGCATTAACACTTACGGCACCATCGTTGGCAGCTACTCTGCCCCCGGGGGCGTGATTTATGGCTTTGAGCGCACCACGAAAGGCACCTATTACCAACCAATCAAGCTTTCCGGCGAGAATGTTTACATCAATGGAATTAACACTTCGCAGGTGAAGTCAGGATACTACTCCGCATCCCCTCTCACCGGGTACCCGCCGAATAGTTCAGTCACCAGTTTCACTCGTTCCGGCACCACCGATACAGACTTCTCGGTTGGTCCCGATACCGAGATTTATTCCCTGAACAACAAGGGCGACCTGGTCGGCATCTACCAGGAGAACTCAACCACCTATCCCGCCTTCTTTTACGAGGCCGCCACCAACACCACTACAACGTTTTCTGTGCCCGGCGCCGAATTTACCTTCGCTTATGGCATCAACGACCCCGAAGTCATCGTCGGGGCATCCAAGGAAACGGAATCAAGCACCACCTATCAGGGTTTCCTGCGGCGAGCCGATGGACACATCGCCACTGTCGCATTCAAAGATGCCATATCCAACATCGCCTACAACATCAACGAATGTAACGTGATGGTCGGAGCCTTCACCGATGCCGCCGGCGCCACGCATGGCTTTTACGGCAAGGTCAACGCGCTTACTGAGCTTGACTACCCCGGCGCTACTGCGACCTGGGCCACGGGTATTAACAACTCTTCGAAAATTGGCGGCCAATATACCGACGCGAAGGGAGTTTTGCACGGCTTCCTCGCCGTCCCTACCCCGCTAAACTGTGACCTGTAGAAACGCTTAGTAAAACGCTGAATCGACACGCCGCGAGGCGTTAAGAGCGGGATGGATCGAGTCCGCTTTAGCGACGCGAGAAGAAAGGTGAAAGGGCGAAGCAGAATTATGCTTCAGCCGGAGTCGAGTAAATAATCTCCACCACCGTGCAATCGTCGTTCAACGGATTGCCGGCGCAGAACTCCGTGACCGAGGAAAAAATTCCTTCCAGCGTGGGATTCTTGGCGGCAGCTGCTTCCAGCCGGAAGTCTTCATAAAAATCCCCCCTCGAATTCTCCGCTTCGGTTACGCCGTCGGTCACTAGAATGAAGCGATCCCCGGAATTGAGCTGGCAGCGGGCGCTCTCAAACGTCGCATCCGGCAGCAACCCCACGGGAACATTTCCGTGAGGCGGCCTCATCACTTCCCCCGCGCAAACCAGCAGCGGCTGCACGTGCCCGCAATTCACGTACTCCAGATCGCCATCGCGCCGCAACCTCGCCAGCAGAACCGTCGCGTATTTTTCTCCCACCAGCTTCTCGGTAAAAAATCGGTTCACCGCGGAGACCACATCCAGCAACGGCATGCCGGAACTCAAGTGCGAATAAATCATTCCCTGCAGCGTCGAAGCCAGTAGCGCGGCTGAAACTCCCTTGCCACTCACGTCGGCCAAAACCACCGCGAGACCTTCTTTCGTATTCACCGCATCGAAAAAGTCTCCGCCAATTTCCTTGCAAGACAGATTCTTTCCGCGCAGTTTTGCAAATGGCACTTCGGGAATTTTCACCTGCATCAGCCGCTGTTGAATGCTGGCCGCGATGGTCAATTCCTGCTGGTAGCGCCGCGATTCTTCCTCGGCCTGCACCAGTCGCGCATTCTCGATGAGAGAGCCGGCTTCGGTCGCGATCGCCCGTAAAATGTCATGACCCACTCCAGAGAATTCGCGGGAGGCGAAGCGCGAATCCACATACAGCACGCCCGCCACTTCCGAGGCGGCATCCGGCGCCGGCGTCTTCTCGTCGCGCGTCGCCTGCACTTGCCGCTTGCGCAGCGGAATGCAAATCACGGTACGAAGATCGTAGGCCACTATGCTCTGCCGTCCAGCCAGGTCGGCGGAGCTTCCAGTATCGGTCAGCAGGAACTCGGAGTTGGAACGCAACGACTCGTCCAGCGCCGAATGCGAGATCGTCTTGTCGTCGAGCAGAGCCTCGCCTTTGCTGTTTCGTCCCGCAGCCAGCCGAAGGCTGCCATCATCATCCTTCAGAAAAACGTAGCCGCGTTCCGCCCGCGTCAGCCGCAGGGTCACTTCCAGCATGGTCATCAGAATTTCGTCGAGGACCCCTGCCGTATTCAGCTTGCGCGCGGCCTCAAGGAACAACGTCAACTTTTCCAGGTCGCTGGCTTCCTGCGAAATCTGGATTCCGGAAATCTGGCTCAAAAAATCGCGGGCGGTGTTCGAAGTTTGGTGGGCGGGATTAAAAATCGCGTAAGTCGAGTCGCGCGCGCCAAATTCCAGCCGGTCGTTGCGCTCCAACTTCTGCCGCTGAATGCGTTCCCCGTTGACGAACGTGCCATGCTTGCTGCCCTGATCGACCAGAAAAAATCCGCTCTCTTCGAGCACAATCAGTGCGTGATCGCGCGACACCCGCGGATCCGCAATCACCAGGTCCTTGTCTACTTTTCGTCCCACGCTAAACGGAGTCCGGTTGAGGACGATGTTCTTCTGCTCGTTCCCCTGCACCAGCACCAGCGCGGGGAATACTCCCGAGCCGGAAGATTGCGGACGGGCTATCGCGTTTAAGACCATGGAATGTGGCGCTACTCCCTGCACCAGCCTACCTCAAAACGGCGCAAATAAGTATATGACAGCAATTACGCCCGGCGGGAAGAGGTCAGCCCGCGCTGGTGGCGCTTCCGGCGGGTGTTCGATAGACTGCGGCTTGCTGTTCACCGATCCAAACCGAAAACAAACACTCGCGCCGAAGACGTCGCCAGGGAGAAAGACAATCATCTTTTTTCTCCTGATTTCCGCCGTGGCAGCCGTCGTTTTGATGCGCCTCGATGCCTCCCTGCAAGGTAGCGATTTCCCCGATTTTTACTGCGCAGCACGCCTGCTTCTGTCGGGCCAGGGGCACCAACTCTATGATGCTGACCTCCAACGCCAAAATCAGGCTCGCTACGCCGGACGAGTCGGCACTCTTTATATTCACCCGCCCTTTGAGGCAGTCGTTTTTCTCGCCGTCGCATGGCTTCCGTTGCGATATGCCTACCGACTCTGGTGCTTGCTCAACCTGGTATTTCTCGCGGGTGAAACGCGTCTCCTGGTTAAGCATCTGACCCCGCCCTGGGATTGGCCCGTATGGTTCGCGGCCTGTCTTACCTTTGTGCCTGTGCTGCTCTGCCTCATTCAGGGTCAGGATTCGCTACTCCTCCTGTTGCTGTTGGTTCTCGCTTTCGTGGCTCTCCGGCGCGAGCACGGCTTCGCCGCCGGATGTTGGCTTGGCCTCGGCCTCTTCAAGTTTCAGCTCGTGCTCCCTCTGATTTTGGTGTTGGTCTTAACCCGAAGCGCAATCGTTCGAAGCGCCTTGATGAAGGGTTTCGGCCTGGTTGCGCTAGCGCTGGCGGTATTATCAGCCGTCATCTCTGGTTGGTCTGTCTTCCTCGTTTATCCAAAGTTCTTGGTGCATTTACAGGCCCAGCCTTTCGCGGGAGTTATTCCCACGGCCATGGCGAACTTCCGCGGACTCACCTACCTAGCCCTTCACCGCGGCCGATCTCACGCTGCGGTAGCGGCGATGTCGGTCCTTTCCGTGGCAGCTTTAATCGAGACGCTGGTGGGATGGAAGAAGCAAGACAACTTCGATCTCGCCTTCGCCAACACTTTGCTCTTTACGCTCTTGGTCAGCTATCACCTCAACCCCCACGATCTCACCCTGTTGCTGCTGCCGATGGCGGTTTTACTCCGCGCTGCAGGAAAATCAAGCGTGTCGAGGCCTGGGCGCTGGATGACCCTGACCTGGCTGGGAATCCTTTTCCTGCCTCCACTGCATCTGTGGACGCTGAACACGGGCGTCTACGCTCTCGTCAGTATTCCCATGCTCGCGCTATTCCTCAACCTCGGGATGGTCGGGCGGGAAGACAAAGCTCGTCCGGTCAGTTGACCGCTTTCTCCACGCTGCGCGGCCCGAACGGCATCGCCCGCGCCTCCAAAAACATCAGGGCTACGACGAAGACTGGCAAACCAAACGTAGCGAAGAAAGGCGCCTTCCAGGCGCTGATTGCCCATACTCGCCATCCCAGCAAATAGGCTCCGCTCAAGGTCGAACTTGCAATCCACTGCCATGCCAAGGCAAAACTTCCCCCCAGATAAAGGAAGCTAGTTCCGCGTGAGCCCGCCGTAAAGACTGCGCGATCCCGAACCAGTGTAAGAATCGCGGGCACAAACAGCACCTGGTTATAGGGCGCGTACATGGGCACGACGAGCACGGTCAAGGCCAGCACAAGAGATGTAGCCAGGATAAAGCTTCGGCCATCGGCAGGCTCGGCGCGAACCTTCCACAGAAGAAACCCTGAGGCCAGCACGGTAGCGGCGATAAAAAACCCCGCATACCCCCACGGAACCAGCAGCACCGACTGGTTCTGAGTGTAGCGGTGATATTGCCCGAGCGCGTGGATGAACATTCGCCACCATCCGGGCAGGATAATTTCCGCGCCGCCGAGCAGCAGCGCCATGGCCAGCACAAACGCCAAACCAAACCGCCGGCGATTTTGCCAATCGCTCAACGCCCACATCCACAGCCATGCCACCAAAGGCCACGCCAGTTGCGGCTTGATGGTCGCCGCGGCCAGCAGCACGCCGCCGCAAAGCAGGAAACCGCTGGCGACGCAAGCCACGGCACCCGCCAGCAAGGCCGCCACCAGCAGGCTCAGTTGCTCCAGCTTGATTCCTTGCACGGCAGCGAAGCTTCCCAGTGTAAGGGCGACAGCGCTGGCAATCCCCAGCGACGGCAGCCGCCAGCGCAGGACGCGCAGCCAGAGCCAGACGCTCGCCGCCGTAAGCCCGAACAGGGCCCAGTAAAAGACAATTTGCACCGCATGAAACGGAAATCCGATCAGCGGCGCCAGCAAGAAAACTACATACACGGGATAAGCAAACCCTTGCTGATCCTTGGGATCATCCGGTCGCGAGGGGTCCAGCACGCGCCCGTAGTAGCCCTTCTGAATTTCGAGAGCGATTTCGTCGCTATACGGGTTGCGGTGGCGCAGCAGCAGTTCGCGCGCTCCCAGCCATCGTGGATAAAGATCGGAAAGATTTCCCCGCGGACGCTGATGCGCCGCCGCATCTGCAACCTGGTAGCCCACGAGTATCCGGTCGACATAGAACCACATGCTCGCGGCCGCCAGCGTCGCGAGCAGAAAATAAGCCACGAGTTTTGCGGTGGATTGCAAGTCAGACAGACCCTTCGACTCGTACGCCGGAACCGGGCTGCCCCATGTTACAACTTATGGGTCCAAGGATGGGTCAACGGCCAATCATAAAGCGCGCTAACGCGACGATGCGAACACGAATCATCATCTCAACCCTGATCGGACTGGCCGCGGGTGCGTTCTGCTGGTTTCTGCTCGCGCGTCTTAAACAAAATGCTGGAGACTTCCAGTGGGCCATCCACTTGGCGCAGCGCCTCATGGCTCACCAGAACCCCTACGATACGCCGCTGGAGCAATACCCTCTGCCCGCGGCGTTCGTCGCCCTGCCTTTTCTACGATTGCCTCCCGAAGTCGCCGCCGGATTGTTCTACGGGCTCAGTTCGTTTTTTCTGGCTTTTGGCCTCACTCGAGAAAATTATTCGCGGCTCCGAATATTTGCAGCGTATCCCTTCTGGGCGGGCGTTCTCACCGCGCAATGGTCCACCCTGATTGCCGCCAGCGCTTTCTTTCCCATGCTGCTTCCCGCCACCATGATGAAGCCGCAGGTTGGACTTCCCGTCTTTCTCACCCGACTGACGCGCCGCGGATTTCTCGCCTGCGCAGTAGTCGGCGCGGCAAGCCTCGTAGTCCTGCCGCAATGGCCGCGGCTATGGCTCGGACAAGCTCATAACTACGAGCACTTCATTCCACTCCTGATCTTTCCCGGGCCGCTGCTCCTCCTTGCACTACTGCGCTACCGCGATCGCGATGCCTGGCTGCTGCTGTTGGCCGCCATCATGCCGCAGCGCTGGTTCTTCGACGCCTTCACTCTCTGGCTCATCCCCAAATCGCGCCGCGAGATTCTTCCCACCGTTTTCCTAAGCTGGGGCGCTGGAATCTGGCGCTGGTACCACCTCCCGGCCAACTTCACGGAAGTCGGCAGAGCGGCCGTGATCTTTCTTTATCTACCAATGCTGGCCGTCGTATTGCTTCGTCCGAAATTCGGGCCGGCACACGCCTCACTCTCCGCATGATCCCAACCCTATCGACGAAGCACGCTTTTCTGATCATGCTGTTCCTCGGTCTGTTTGCCATGACGGCGCGTAACGCCATCGATCCCGATCTGTGGTGGCATCTCAAAACCGGAGAGTTCATCGCCGAGCACAAATCCGTCCCGCATACGGATCCCTTCTCTTACACTCGCGCCGGAGAACCCTGGGTTGCGCATGAGTGGCTCATCGATCTTCTCCTTTATCAGATTCAACGTACCGCTGGATTTACCGGCCTGATCGTTACTTTTTCGGCGATTCTGTGCGCTGCATTTTTCCTGCTCTACCTGCGCTGCGGATCAGCTCCGTATGTGGCAGCGATCGCCACTCTTTGCGGCGCGTGGGCCACGGCGCCACTCTGGGGCGTGCGCCCGCAAGTCGTCTCCCTGCTCCTGACCAGCATCTGGCTGCTAATACTCGAACGCTCCGATCACCATCCCCGGCACTTCTGGTGGACTCTTCCGCTAACTCTGCTCTGGGTGAACCTGCACGCCGGATTCGCCTTGGGATTAGTCTTATCTGGACTGTTCCTCGCCGGATCATTGCTGGAAGGCGCATTGGGCCTCGATCGACCACACGCCTCGTGGAAGATGTCGGCCTCAATGCTCGTCCTCGATCTGCTGCTAGTTCCGCTAAATCCCAACGGAGCGCGCCTGTTTTCTTATCCAGTCGAGACGCTGCGTTCCTCCGCCATGCAGAGCTACATCGTCGAATGGGCCTCCCCGAACTTTCATCATGCCGAATACTGGCCGCTTCTCTTGCTCATACTGGCCACATTTGCCGTCTTAAGCTTTTCTCGGGAGACGCCACGCCCTCGCGACCTGATCCTGCTCCTGGTCAGCCTCTATGCCGCCCTCGTTTCCATTCGAATGATTCCGTTATTCGTCTTGGTCGCGACCCCGCTGATTTCAAAAAGACTCGGAGACTGGCCGAGCCTCTCTTATCGATCCCGTCCCCGGCCCGCCGTTTCATTGTTCAACGCCGTCCTCGTTCTTCTTATGACCGGTTTCACGGTCGTCCGCGTCACGCACGTAGCCCAGAACCAGCCGCTCGCCGAGGCCCAACATTTTCCCCTTCGAGCCGCAGTTTTTCTCGAGGCTGACCCGCCCGCCGGCCCCATCTTTAATCATTACGACTGGGGCGGCTATCTGATCTGGAAACTTTACCCCCGGACCCCGGTGTTCATCGACGGTCGGGCCGATCTTTACGATCGGGAAATGTGGGGTTCAGAACAACCCAATCCCACCCCGCCGAATGCAAACCAACCGGACATAAATCCACCGCATGCAGATCAGCCGCATGCAAACCAGCTGCACCTAAATCAGCCGCATGTAGATCAGCAAGACCGCGACCCGCTTCGCGACTTTGCCGACCTCTACCAATTCAAAGGCCAGTGGCGGCAAGTTCTGGACCGCTGGCGGATCCAGACCGTAATCGTCCCATCGGATTCAGCCCTCGCGACTGGCCTGCTGGCTGCTGGCTGGACCGTCTCCTACCAGGACTCGCAGGCCACTATTTTGAAGGCTTCCCATTAGCGAATCTTCAAGAGTTACCCTCGGTGTGCAATTAATTACAACTGTTGTGCATTTTGACCGATAGTATGTTTTAATTCTGGACAAACCTTCGTCGGGACGATTCAGCCAAGCTTGGTGCTTCGGAAGTCCAGCGTCGGGATTTTGTTCCCTATTCTGGGTTGAGGAAGTATGTTCAAGAAGTATGTTCAAGAAACATTTTTCAAGAACTATGGTTCACCGACATCCGGAAACAATAAACTTGATCCATCGGAGTTAAGTTAAAAGTTTGCAGTAAAGGTTAGGCAATCCAGGAGGACCACATGCACCATCTTATTAATAGATTATGGCGTGACCAGGAAGGCCAGGATATCGCGGAGTATGCCGTCATGCTGGCTGTGATTCTCGTTATTGTCGTGGGCACAATCCGTCTGATCGGATCCAATGCCAACAATGTTTTCTCGAACGTAGCCAGCTCAATTCAGTAAGCTCGATTCAGTGAGTTCGACTCAGTAAGTTCGACCCGGAATCTTCGGTAGATGGATCGCCCGGCCGGATTTGCGATTCGAGCTGGGAATGTGTTTTGAACTAAAGATGCAAGGCAACTCCCGCCCCAAGCGGGAAGTTTTCTTGACAGGTTATTTCTTAACGGAGTGCTATGAACCGCACGCGTTTGTTGATGATCGGGGCCTTGGCCTTGGCGTTGGGAGCCTTCGTCAGCCTTTTCGTCTACAAAAACCTGCAAGCCCGGGGCGCCTCCGGCAACGAGCCCGGCGCAGATGTGGTCGTGGCCGCCAACGATATTCAGGTCGGCGCACGGATTGAAGAACATGATGTGCGCATTGTGAAGTATCCGGCAGCGGCTTTGCCCGCTGGAACTTTCGGTTCTCGCGGCAAAGTGCTGGGCCGCGGCGTCATCCTTCCCATTTCAAAAGGCGAATTCATTTTGCCGAGCAAGCTGGCGCCGGAAAATGCGGGCGCCGGCCTGCCTTCTCTCATCCCTCCCGGAATGCGCGCGGTCTCGGTTCGGGTGAATGAGGTTGTCTCGGTGGCCGGATTCGTCGGTCCCGGCACTCGTGTGGATATCCTGCTCACGGGCACGCCCAACGGCAGTTCAGAGTCTCAAACCACCACCGTGTTGCAGAATGTCGCGGTGATTGCCTCCGGCCAAAAACTGGAACGCAACGCCGCCGGCGAAGCCCAGAGCACCCCGGTGATCACGCTTCTGGTTTCGCCCGATGACGCAGAGCGCCTCACTCTGGCAAGTTCCGAAGGACACATTCAACTCGCCCTGCGCAATCCGCTCGATACTCAGCAGGACGAAGTGGCCGCCGCCAATGCCAGAGGACTTTACAAAGGTGGTACGCCAGTCGCGGCGGCAGCGGCGCCAGTTCATCTCCATCCCGTAAGGCAACAGAAAGCTCAAGCCCCGGCTCCCTCCCCGTCGGTGCTCAGCGTTGAGGTTTACCAGGGCGATAAAAAGCCCGATGTCGTGAAGTTTCCGGAACAGGGTAGTGACGAGCCGAAATAATCGGTGAAAAGTTTGACCGGCTCGTTTCCGCGTGCAAAGCAAGTTTCCTCATTGGAGAGGGATCATACGATGAAGTTTCGCGCACCACGTTCGATAATTGTTGCTCTCTGTTTTCTGATCCCGGGCATCGCCCTTGCCGAGTCCTTACCTCAACAGCAGACCCCGCCGCCCCCGGATACGACGACCCAGCCGAGCACCACCCAAGGCTCATCCCCGGCCCCGGCGCAGAACATGCCCACCCAGGACGAGGCCGCCACAGCGACCCAGACGACCACTCTTCCCGCACAGTCCGCCCAGCCGCAAGGCTCGGCTCCGCTGCGCGTGATGGTCGATAAATCTCTGCTCATCAATACCACCGAACGCCTCAAGCGCATTTCGGTGACCGATCCCTCAGTCGCTTACGCCACCGTAATCACTCCCACGCAAATCCTGGTTCACGGCCGCGCTCCCGGTGAAGTTTCATTGCTCATCTGGGATGAACTCGAGCGCTCCCGCAGCTTCGATCTCCGCGTGGATGTCGATGTCAGCGCCTGCGCCGAAGAAGAACGTCGCGTCTTCCCCGACGAGCAGATTTCCGTCACACCCTCCCGTGCCGCCATCGTTCTCTCCGGCCACGTCACCACCGAGGACGTTGCCAAGCGCGCCGGCGAACTTGCCGCTGCTTACTCCAAGAATGTGGTGAACGTGCTCACCTTTGGTCCCGTGGGCGCCCAGGAAGTTCTGCTGGAAGTAAAATTCGCCGAAGTCGACCGCACCGCCTTGACCCAGTTGGGCTCGAATTTCTTTTCCACCGGCGCCGGCAACACCATCGGAACCACCACCACTGGCCAATATGGCGGTTTCGGCTCGCCTTCGATCAGTCAAACCACCGGTCAGAGCGGACCCTTCTCGGTGAATCAAACCGTCAGCAGCGTATTAAACCTTTTCTTGTTTCGTCCCGATATTCACTTCGGTGCGGTCATTGAAGCTTTGGAAAACAAGAGCCTGCTTCAAATCCTGGCGGAGCCCAATCTCATCGCCGTCAATGGAAAGAAGGCCAGCTTCCTCGCCGGCGGACAATTCCCCTTCCCTATTGTGCAACCCGGCGCCGGCTTCACTGCCGTCACCATTTCGTTCAAAGAGTTTGGCGTAAAGCTGGATTTCACGCCTGTCATCATGCCGAACGGCAACATTCATCTCACGGTTGCGCCCGAGGTCAGCACCCTCGATTTTTCCAATGCCCTGGTCATTTCCGGATTCACGGTTCCCGCCTTAAGCACTCGTAAGGCTGAAACCGAATTCGAACTCATCGATGGGCAGAGCTTCGTGATTGCTGGTTTGATGGATAATCGGGTCACTGACATTTGGAACAAAGTCCCTGGCCTCGCCGACATTCCGATCCTGGGAACTTTTTTCAAAAGCAAGAGCATTCAGAAAAGCAATTCCGAACTGATGGTGCTGTGCACCGTCCACCGCATTTCCCCGAATTCGCAGGAGCCGGCCACCCCTGCCAATCCGCAGCCTTTTATGGACAAGAAGAAGTTCGACGACAACAGATCGATCATTAAACTTCCCGGATTTTGATGGGTGGGTGGCAGCGGTCACCGGCTGACGGTAAGATTAAGCTGAAGCTTTTAGGGACGAATATCAGGAGCACTAGGGGTCATGCCCGAGCTGTCAGTTGTTATCGTGGCCACGGACAATGAACAGCGGACCGTGTTGCAGGTGCTGGTCGATGGCACCAGCGTGGCCAAAACGGTTCACACCTGCGCCAGCCTGCCGCTCGCCCCGTCCGATCCCATCATGCGCCGCATCCAGACGGCCAATCCGGAAGTCCTTCTGGTCGATATCCCCGCCGACAATCATGCAGGCGCCATTCGCGCCATTGAGCTTCTGCGCCAGGAAATGCCGGACACCGCCGTCTTCGCGATAGGCAACCTCAATCAGCCCCAGACCATTGTCAGCGCCATGCGATCGGGAGCGCGTGAGTTTATCGAGCGTCCCACCAGCACCACCGACTTACTCGAAGCTTTCGTTCGCCTCACCACCGCCCAGCGTCGCGTCCAAAAGGAGGGTCCTCGCGGCAAAATATTCTGTGTGGTCAACGCCAAGGGTGGCAGCGGAGCCACCACCGTCGCCGTCAACCTTGCCCTGGCGCTGCAAGCCGCCCACGGCAAGACCGCCTTGATTGACCTCGCGCCTTTGGGTCATGTCGCGCTGCATCTGAACCTTAAGCCTCTCTTTAATATCTCCGACGCCACCCGCAATCTGCACCGCATGGATAGCTCCCTGCTGGAGAGTTTTATGACCCGCCACAGCGGCGGTCTGCAACTTCTTGCGGGAACCAATGAGCCGGCCGCCATCGAACCTTCCAACACCGAATTTGTTCGCTTGTTCGATATGTTGGCCATTCATTACCGCTACGTGGTCGTCGACAACTCTTCCCGCCTGGACGCCGCCAGCCGTTTGATCGCGAATTTGGCGGAATCCGTTCTGCTGGTGGCTTGCGCCGATGTTGCTTCCCTGTGGAGTGCCGCCCGTGTGCAACAATATCTAGGAGAGACCGGGAATCGCGATCGTTTGCGCCTGGTCCTAAATCGTTTTCGTAAAGTGCCGGGATTCAGTGAATCGGACGCAGAAAACGCAGCCGGGGTCAAACTGTTGTGGCGTGTTCCCAACCAGTACTTCGCAATTTCTTCTGCCATCGATCGCGGCGCACCGGTCATGGAACAAAGTCACACCGAAATCGCCCGCTGTTTTTCCGGGCTGGCGCAGGAACTGACCCGCAACGACGCCGAAGTCAAGCGCGCAGCCTGGTCCTTGTTTAAGACAGTCTAAGCTTTAAGACGGTTAAGGTTTGAAACAGTTTAGAAGCGCATTATGGCAAATCTGCAAACCTTCGAGCGCACCGAGTACCAGCAGGTTAAATCCGACCTGCACCGCAAGATACTCGATCGCCTCGATCTCGAAAAACTCGGGCGTTCCAACGGTGACAGTGCGCGCGAAGAAGTCCTGGTTCTTATCCGCAACTCGGTTAACAATGAAGTCGTTCCTCTCAGCTTCGCCGAGCGTGAGCGCCTCTCCCGCGAAATTCTCGATGAAATTTTCGGCCTGGGCCCGCTCGAGCCGCTGCTTAAGGATCCGACGATCTCCGATATTCTCGTGAACCGCTACGACCGGGTTTATATCGAGCGCGCCGGCAAACTCGAACTCACCGGCCTGTCCTTCAAAGATAACCAGCATCTCATGCAGATCATCGAGCGCATCGTATCCCGCGTCGGCCGCCGTGTGGATGAATCTTCTCCCATGGTCGACGCCCGCCTCGCCGATGGATCCCGCGTGAATGCCATCATTCCGCCGCTCGCCCTCGATGGCGCTTGCCTCTCCATCCGCCGTTTTGGACGCGATCCGGTCACCGCCCGCAACATGATCGAGAACCAGACTCTCACCGAAGCCATGCTGGAACTGCTCTCCACCATGGTGAAGGGACGTCTCAACATCCTGATCTCCGGCGGCACCGGCGCTGGAAAAACCACTCTGCTCAACGTGCTCTCCGGCTATATCCCGAACGTCGAGCGCATCGTAACCATCGAAGACGCCGCCGAATTGCAGCTCAAACAAGAGCACATCGTCCGCCTCGAAACTCGCGCCCCCAACATCGAAGGCAAAGGCGCAGTACGCATGCGGCAGTTGGTCATCAACAGTCTGCGTATGCGCCCCGATCGCATTGTGGTCGGCGAGGTGCGCGGTGAAGAAGCCTTCGACATGCTGCAGGCCATGAACACCGGCCACGAGGGTTCGCTCACCACCATCCACGCCAATTCCGGACGCGACGCTCTCGCACGCGTCGAGAACATGGTTTCCATGGCGAACCTCAACATTCCCGAACGCGCTGTCCGCCATCAGATCGCATCCGCCATTCATGCCGTGGTGCAGATCGCCCGCTTGTCCGACGGCACGCGCAAAGTAATCGCCATCTCCGAAATCACCGGCATGGAAAACGAAATCATTACCATGCAGGATATTTTTGTGTTTGAACGCCGGGCCATCGACGAAACCGGAAAAGTGCGCGGAGCCTTCCACTCCACCGGCATACGCCCGCAATTCGCCGACCGGCTCGCCACCTACGGCGCGCGTTTGCGCCCAGCTCTATTCGAATCGAGGACCGAAGTTTAGCAGCGCGGAATTTTTGACTGGACGTTGTATACAAACAGCGAAACAATAAACCCATGCCGGCACTCATCGCACTTCTCGTGTTCCTGTTCGTCGCCCTCGCAGCATTTGTCGCCGGCTCTTTGCTCGACGAGCGCAACGCCCGCGCCCGCCTCATCAAAGACCGCCTGGCCAGCGCGCAGAAAGCTCCGGAGCGCGAACCGGATGCGGAACTCGCACTCCTGCGCGACGAGCAGCTGAGTAGAATTCCCGCCCTCGATACTCTGCTGCGCCGTTCGACTCGAGTCTCCGCCATCCAGGATGCACTGCTTCAGGCCGGCATGAAATTTCGCGCCGGCAACTTTCTCCTGCTCTGCGTTCTCTGTGGCGTTCTCGCCGGTCTGGGCGCCGTGCTCTATACCAAGAATCCCGCGATCGGATGGGCCGCGCTCATCATCGGCTGCTTCCTGCCTTATTCCGTCGTCTCCTACCGCCGCCAGAAAAGATTTGAAAAATTCGAAGAGCTCTTCCCCGAAGCCATCGACACACTCGCCCGCGCCGTCCGCGCCGGACACGCTTTCACCACAGCTCTCGAAATGATTTCCAATGAAGTCGCCGAACCGCTCTCCAGCGAGTTCCGCAAGCTATTCGAAGAGCAAAAATTCGGCATGCCGGTGCGTGACGCCCTCATGAACCTCACCGACCGCGTGCCTCTGGTCGACGTGAAATTCTTCGTCACCGCCGTCATGCTGCAACGCGAGACCGGCGGCAATCTCGCCGAGATTCTGGATAACTTGTCCTACGTCATTCGCGAGCGCTTCAAAATTCAGCGCCAGGTCAAAGTCCACACCGCCCAGGGACGCCTCACCATGCTTCTGCTCATGGCCATGCCGCCCGCGGTCGTCACGATTCTGCTCATTTTCAGTCCGGATTTTGTGAAACCACTTTTCTACGATCCCATCGGCCACGCGTTGCTGGTATGCAGCGTGGCGTTGCAAACGGTTGGTTATTTCGTGATTCGCAAGATTATTAAGATTCAAGTGTGAAGTCGTGAAGACATAGATTTCCAAGTCAAATGCTGCCGCTGATTCTCACTCTCGTCATATTCATCACCGTCGTGGCGGTCGTGTTCGCCTTCGGCGCGGCCGCTGTAACCCCAAGTTCGGTGCTGGGAGCCCGCCTGCGCGCCCTCGGGGGTCAGCAAACCGCGCAGCAGCCCACCGTGAAAGTCCGGGAGCGCATCGAACAAGCCCTTGATCCGCTCAGCAAAGCCATTCCACTGTCTCCTTCAGACGTCTCCCGTACCCGCGCCTGGCTCATTCAGGCGGGACTGCGCGAATCCCGCCACGTCAGTTATTATTTCGGCGCCCGCATCGCGCTGGCATTTCTGGGCCTTCTCGGTGTGGTAGCTTTTTCCGGCGTCGACAGCGTACCGCTGCTGGTCTGCATCCCCGCTCTCGGCTTTTTCATTCCCCGCTTCATCTTGAAGCGCATGATTAAAGATCGCCAGCGCCGCATTCGCATCGCCCTGCCCGATGCTCTCGATCTCACCGTGATCTGCGTCGAAGCCGGCCTCGCCCTCGATCAAGCGCTCATGCGCGTCGGCCAGGATCTGCATCACGCCCATCCCGATCTCAGCGACGAATTTCATCTGGTCAACCTGGAAATGCGCGCCGGCAAGCCCCGCGCAGAGGCTCTGCGAAACATGGTCGACCGCACCGGTGTCGATGACATTCGCGCCCTGGTCGGCACGCTCATTCAGACCGACCGCTTCGGAACCAGTGTCGCTCAAGCTCTGCGGGTTCATTCCGACTCCTTGCGCGTATCCCGCCGCCAGCGCGCCGAAGAACAAGCCGCCAAGACTACAATCAAGATGGTCCCTCCCCTCGTTATTTTCATTCTGGTTCCGTTCCTCTTCGTCACCATTGGTCCAGCACTCATCCAGGCCTACCACTCGCTCACCAGCAAATAGCGCGAGCAAAACAGCCGGGCTGAGTGTCAAACAGTCGAACAAAACGTAGTGTTGCAGTTTAAAAAAAATGTTTATGTGGGGACGGCTGCCCCCGGCTGTCCGGTCGAGCGGAGCTCGACCTCTCTTGATTCACGGCAAACCACATCACTACCGACGAACCGCACCAACGATTCTGACCCAGGAGACTTCATGTCGGCGCGAGCCCCACACGGCAAAGCCTTCAACCAGACTCGGCAGCGCTTTCTCGCGACCGAACTCTCCGTCGCCGAAACCCATTGGTCGCGCCTGCGCGGCCTGCTTGGCGAATCAGAAGGTGACTTCCGTAACCCACGCGGCCTCTGGATTCGTCCCTGCAGAGGCGTTCATACTCTTGCCATGCGCTTCCCAATCGACGTAATCTATCTGGACCGCGACGGTATCGTCGTGCACCTCGAGTCGAATCTGCAGCCCTGGCGTTTCGCCCCCATCCGCCTGCAAGCCGCTTCAGTCCTGGAGTTGCCGAGCCATACCGTGACCCAAACCGAAACCAGAATGGGCGATAGAATTGAAATCACTAGGACCGGAAATGCCTGAGTTCTCGCGAATTCGGCCAGGATGTGCTTTACCCTAACGTTGGCTCTAACCAAGGTTGGCTTAAGTGGTGACGGAAACTCTCCAACTCGAAGAACTCACCCAGCTCCACGATGCTCCCAAGCTGCTCGTGGAATGGTCACCCCGCTGGCAGGAATTCAAGACTTCCATTGGCCCCGCGTTCGCCCGCTCCGGACCACGCCTCGCCGGCGAAGCTCCGACCGCGATCTCTCCCTATCGGGGCATGGCCGCCGCTCTGTTACTGCAAGCATTTCTGCTCTTCGTCCTCATCGTGATCCCTCGCGAAGTCGCCAGTCTGCGCCCCTACGCCGCCCCGCGTATGCAGCCCGATGAAGTAATCTACTACTCTGCCGACGAACTTCCACGCACCGAAGATGTCGGCGGAGCCCAGTCCGGCGCCACGGGACGCGCCGGCGGCCAGGAAGCCCATCACCGCACCCAGACCATCAAAGTCGCTCGCGGCGCTTCCCTCGCGCCCAGAGTCGTCGACGCTCCCCATCTCAAACTGCCCTTTTCGTCCGGCGCAGTCGCTAATCTTCTCGCCTTCAACCACGTCCCCGGACCGCCTCCGTCCGAAGGCCTGCACTCTTCCCTCAGCGCGCCCAGTCTCCCGGCCAACGTGATCGCTCCACCCTCCACCAACGTCGCCCGCGATCAGTCCCGCAGTGGGCTCGCTCTGAACGCCGTGATCCCTCCTGCTCCGAACGTCCGGCCCGATCAATCCCGCAGCGCGCCTTCGCTGGCTACTGCAATCGTCGCCCCCGCTCCCGCCGTCACTTCCGAGCACCCGCTTTATGCGCCGAAACTCGATTCCAGCATCATCGCCCCCGCTCCCAATGCAGCTCGCGACCGCAATCGTGCCACTCCTTCTCTTAACGCGAACATAATCGCCCCTGCGTCCGAGCAAGTCTCCCGCGACCAGACCCGCTCCGCACCAGCACTCAGAGGGACCGTGATCGCGCCTGCGCCCTCCGCCGTAACCCACGAAGTCTCTCCATCGCGCGCACAGATGAACAACGTCGCCGTCGTTCCCCCGCCCGTCTCAGCTCCCGAACGCGATTCCGCGCGCACCGCAAAACTCAACCTGCCCGCGCCTTCCGTGGTCGCGCCTCCGCCCTCTGCCGATGCCCGCGACCTGCGCCGGCTCGAAAGCGGCGGTGTCCGATCGTCCGCGCCAAACGTAGTGCCGCCACCACCCACCCAAGCCGCCAACGGATCTTTCGTCAGCAGCATCATCGGCAAACTCTTCGGCACGCAAGACGTAGTCCCGCCTCCGCCCAACGTTTCCTCGGCCAGCGCCGCGGGAGATTCGCGCAACACCTCAGGCGGATTCGGCAAATCGCTCACCACCAATGTCATCCCCCCTCCGCCGTCGGTCGGAGGCTCAAGCAGCGGCACCGCCGCCGGAGGTTCAGGACGTTCGCAGGGCGGAACAACCGCAGCGAACGTAATCCCTCCACCTCCATCAGTTTCAAACACTGGCTCCGGGTCAGGTTCAACATCCGGTTCCACCGGAAGATATTCCGGCTCTGCTGGCGCTTCGAATGTGGTCCCTCCTCCGCCTTCAATTTCAGGTACGGGTTCCGGTCAGGGCGGTAGCGGCACGCGGAATTCCGGCGGATCCGGCAATGGAGGACTCCTCGCCAACAACGTAGTTCCGCCTCCGCCTTCAGTCGGTTCCGGCACCGGCGGCTCCGGTTCCGGAAGACGAGGCACTGGACTCGGCGGCCCGGGCGACATCGGCTCAGATCTAGCCCCGCCAAAGGGCGCGGGCGGAAACGCCGACAATTCTGGCGTAGTACTCTCCACCGACCCCGGCTCGACCGCAGGCGTAGGCAACGGCGGCAAAGGATCGCTCGCCATGTCCCCCACCGGTGGCGACCAACCCGGACTCGGCGGCACTGGCGGCGGCACCGGAATCGGCAGCGGCAAAGGTCCCGGCAGCGGCCTCACCGGCGACAGCACAGGCGCAGGAAAATCCGGCACAGCGCGCGGCTCCGACCCCAACGCTCGTGGTGGAATCTCACCGACCCCAGGCCCCGGTGGCGCAGGCACCGCTCCCACCGGAATGCCCGCCGCTCCCGGCGTCGACGTGCGCGGCGGCAGCACCGTCGTCAACCTTCCCAGCTTCGACTCGGGAAACAGCAACGCCCCCACGCTTCCCGGCCGCTCCACCGTCAAAGGCGACCCCGGCCCCGCCATCACCATCGTCGCCACCTCACGCTCCGGCGGCGCGTTCGATTTCTATGGCAAACTTCCCGGCGACAACTACACCGTCTACGTCGACACCAACATCGGCACCGTAGTCATGCAATTCGCCGAAGTCGATCCCAACTCGCATCACGCCGGCGCACTCACCGGACCCCAGGGCCTGCGCACCGATCTCCCCACCAATCTCCCGCACGCACGCGTCGTCATCAAATGCAAACTCAGCTCCACCGGCAATCTGAACGATCTCCAGGTCCTCGAACCCGGCCCCGCCGCCATGACCGCAAAAATCATGGCCGCCCTGCCCAGCTGGAAATTCCGCCCCGCCACCCGCGGCGCCCAACCCGTCGAAGTCAACGCCCTCCTCGGCTTCAACATCAACACCAACGACCGCAACTAACGCTCGTGTGGGGACAGCCGCCCCCGGCTGTCCGTCGAGCGCAGCTCGACCTCTTCCTTAAATTCACGGCAAACTACATCTATCCTCGTTAAACTGAACCGCAACCAAAATTTGCTAGTGGGTCAGTTCCCTTCAAACCGACCCACCACCGCAAATTTATGCACCTTGACACCCCTCGATTCCCAGACAATAATCAGCGCAACTTACAGCGCCCGCCCCTGAGGAGACCCAATGCAAAGACAAACTCTGCGAATGCAATCCGCAAATTTATCGACCACCCTCTTCCTCTTCCTCGCGCTCGCCCTCTGCCTCGTAACCGTGATCGCAGCGCCGGCACAAACCTACACCACACTCTTCAGATTCAACGCCGACCAGGGCTACGGTCCCAGTGCCCTGGTGCAGAGCGCCAACGGCAATTTTTACGGCACGACCGGCTTGGACGGAATCTACGGCAGCGGAACCGTCTTCGAAGTCAGCCCGACCGGGGAATATAAAACGCTCTATAGCTTTTGCGCCCAAAGCAATTGTCCCGACGGCGAATACCCGCCCGCTGCCCTGGCCAAGGGCAGCAACGGCCACTTTTACGGAGTAACCCAGGAAGGCGGAGCCAACGGCTACGGCACAGTCTTTGAAATCACTCCATCCGGAACCCTCACCACGCTCTACAATTTCTGCGCGCAACCCAATTGCTCCGACGGCGGACTCCCCCAGGGCGGCCTATTGCAAGCCAGGAATGGAAACTTCTACGGCACTACCACGCAAGGCGGCACCGCAGGCTTGGGAACCATCTTCGAAATGAGCCCCACCGGTCAGCAGAGAGTTCTTTATAGCGTATGCTCGCTCGCGAACTGCGCCGACGGCTACTTGCCGATTGCGTCCTTGATTCAGGCAACGAACGGCGAGTTCTACGGAACTATGTCACACGGCGGAGCCCAGGGTGTGGGCACGGTCTTCGAACTGACTCCAGCTGGCGTGCTAAACACGCTCTACAATTTCTGCTCGTTGCCAGCTTGCTCGGACGGCGAGTACCCCTCGGCCAGCCTAATGCAATCCACCAGCGGAATGCTCTACGGAACCGTCACCAGCGGAGGCAGCCACAGTTACGGAGCGATTTTTGAAATCACTCCAGCAGGAAAATTCAAGCGTCTCTATAGTTTCTGCGCCCAACCCAGCTGCACCGACGGCTCTTACCCCTATGCCGCGTTGCTGCAAGCCACCGACGGAAATTTCTATGGCACAACCGTGCGCGGCGGCTCCTACGGCGCGTATGGCGAAGGCACGCTGTTTAAGTTCACTCCACCCTCCACCTTGACGACGCTCTATAGTTATTGCGATCCCAGCTGCAACACCGCAGGCTCGCCCTACTCCGCCATGATCCAGGCCACGAACGGCCTTCTTTACGGCACCACCGGCGAAGGAGGAGAGGACTCCGCCGGAACCGTCTTCAGCTTGTCACTGGCGCCTTAAATCCGCTAACGCCGCGCGCAGGGTCCAAGAACCACTGTACGTCGCTTTACAACCTCAACCGCGCCATCATCCCATAAGCCTTGCGAAACCAAACCCGCTCCCGCCGCTTCTGATAGCCCGGCATGGTCGCGCGCTTATCGATAATCTTCTGCACCCACTGCCGCGCTTCATCCGTCCGCCCCTGCTGCTGCAGGAAAAGCGCATAGTTGTAATAAGTCTCCGAGCTGGTCGAGATCTTCGTTGCCTGCTCAAAAAGTTGCGCTGCCTTCTCGGACTGCCCACCGTGCGCGTAAGCGTGCGCCAGCAAACCAATCCCCCGATGAAAATCATAAGCAGGATCGGACGCAATCGCCCGCTCTAAATCCGGCACCGCCGCAGCAAAGTCCCCCAACTCTACTTCCGCCACTCCCCGCCGGTAAAACGGATCCACCGAATCCGACCGCTGCGCAATCGACCGGTCATAACATTTCCGTGCCTTGGCGAAATCTCCATCATCGAGATAAAGCAGTCCCAACTCTTCAAAATTCCCCGCCGACGGATTATCGCGAATCGCCGCTTTCAGCTCGCGAATCCTGCGCCGCCGCGGAAACACCTGGAACGACCCGCGCAGCAACCCCGCATCCGGAATCACTTCCGCGACAATGTAAATCGCCGCCCCAATCCATCCCAAAAACAAAATAACAAAAATCCAATAAGTATCCGGCCGCCGGCGAATAAAATGCACAATCGCCACGCCCATCAGCAACAACGACCACCAGTGAAAGAAGAAGAAAAAAAGTCCCATGCCGCAGCGAAATATACCACGCCATCCCTGTGGTTTTACCCTGTGAACCCCTGTGTCCCCTGTGTTAAAGATTTTGACTTCTCTGCTCCAAACAATTGCCTGTGTAACAATGAAGAGTGTCCCAGATCACCCAAACCCCGAAGCTCGAACCCCACGCCCACCAGCCCAATCAAGTCCGCTTAATTGCCTCCGATATCGACGGCACCCTGCTCAACCCCGAATTCAAAATCTCCCCAGATGACCTGACCGCCCTCCGCCGCGCCCACGCCGCCGGCATCGAAATCGTCCTGGTCACCGGACGCCGCCACGCCTTCGCCCTGCCCATCGCGCAACAACTCGGTTTCGATCTCTGGCTCATCAGCTCCAACGGCGCCGTCACCCGATCCCTCTCCGGCGAAACTTTCCACCGCGACCTCATGCCCCGTGAAACCTGCCGCGCCATCTGTACTTCCATGCAAGCCTTCCGCGGCAACACCGTTCTAACCTTTGACAAGGAAACCAAAGGCGCCCTCGTCCTCGAGCACCTCGACGATCTCAACGCCAGCATCCGCCGCTGGCTCGAAAAAAACCTGGCCTACATCGATTTCATCGTCCCCATCGAGAATGCCCTGGTCGCCGACCCCGTCCAGGCCATGTTCTGCGGCCCGACTGCCCGCATGCGTGAGGCCTTGGCCACCCTCGAAGCCAGCGGCCTGCACCACCGCATCACCGTTCTGCGCACTGAATATCCTGACCGCGACCTCTCCATGATCGACGTCCTCAACACCGGCTGCTCCAAAGGCCACGCCCTCAGCCGATGGGCCGCCCATCGCGGTTACCGCCGCGATCAGGTCATGGCCATCGGTGACAACCATAACGACGTGGAAATGCTTGAGTTTGCCGGCCATCCGGTTATCATGGGGAATGCCTGCGAGGAACTCCGCTCCCGGGGCTGGAAGCTCACTCTAGGAAACGATAGCTGCGGCGTAGCCGCCGCCGTGGCAGATTTGCTCTGAGACGTTTTGAAAGGGCGCGGCTTCAAAGCTGGGTGGAGCGGCGCTTCAGCGCTGCAATCACCAAGTCACTCCGACACCGGCTTTTTAGCCGCTGAGGTTAGCCTGACGTTGCAATGAGAAACCTTCTCCAATTCGTCCTCCTCGCTCTCCTCGCCGCGACCCCCGCCCTCGCCGCCGATTCCGCCGTGCTTCGCAACGGATTCTCCATCCTCCACCAGCGCCGCCAAATCATCGGCACCGTCACACGCCTCTATATCGACGGCGATCAATCTTTCGTCGACATCCCCACCGCTGAAATCGATCATTTCGAAACTCTTCCGGACCCGCCCGCTCTTCGCTCCGATCCTCCAGCCGCCGTCGCCGCGCAGCCCTTCGATCTCACCCAAGCCGTGAAAGACGCCAGCGGCGCCTATAAGCTTGATCCCGATCTGGTCACCAGCGTCATTCGCGCCGAGAGCGGATTCAACGTCCGCGCCGTCTCCCCGAAAGGCGCTCAGGGTCTCATGCAACTCATGCCGCAAACCGCCTCGCAACTCGGCGTGCACAATGCCTTCGATCCCCAGGCCAACGTCGAGGCCGGAACCCGCTACCTGCGCTCGCTGCTCGAGCGCTATAACTTCGACCTGGTAAAAGCTCTCGCCGCCTACAACGCCGGCCCGCAGCGCGTCGAACAATACAACGGCGTCCCTCCCTACTACGAGACCAAAGCCTATGTCGCCCGCATCGTGCGCGACTTCAACCAAAAGAAAATCGCCGCCGGAGCTGTTCCGCCCAGCTCCGCTAAAAAAACTTCCTCTTCGAAATCCAATCCAACCCACACGGCGCCCAAGACCAAACTCCCAAAATCGATCGCGCAAAACTAGCTGTAACGCTGGTTTTCTTTAATTTCAAACCCCTGCCCGCTTCATGCATCGTCACGAAAACACCTGATCCGGAAGAACAAATTCCCACTTAAGGCTTCTCTGAGGTCGATTAAAAGCACGATAAATTACTTTTACCTTGACATCCTTCCCAAACTTGACGTAGGGTTTCGCTCCATGTTTGGACCCAAGGAGCGAACTGAGCCGAACTAGGAGAAACGTCAATGTTGACGCTGAGAAAGACTCTGTCGACGCTGTTGATGTTAACCATCGCCGTGGCGCCCGTCATGGCTGAAGAAAAAGATAACGCAGCAGGAACTTCAAGCCCAACCACAGCCGCCACCAACCATGCAGGAGCATCTGCCGATCCCGCTGCCGCCAACCCGAGTCTCAGCTCGCCCGCGGCCGATGCCAACATCACCGCGTTGCTCGGCGTTCTCGTGATGAAAGGAGTGCTGGCTCCGAACGAGGCCAACTCCATCCGCAACGCCGCGCCCAACAACCAGTTTCAGGCTCTGGTGGAAGCGCTCGCCCGAAAAGGTGTAGTAAACGCCGCGGATTTGGCCGCGATTTCCAAGCCCGCCGCGCCCTCTACGCCATCGTCCGTCGCTTCAGCTGCCTCCGTGTCACCTTCACCCGAAGCCATTCCAGTCACGGAAGTCGCCTCCGCCACCGACGCTGTCGCGGCTCAGCGACAAGATGTGGCGCAGAATCCGCCGCAGAAAAAACCGTACTCGCCCGATGTCGTCGCCGCCATCGCCCCCTTGCGCGTGCTCCCCGTCGACCCGCCCAAGAAAGACGGTCTGAATGCGGCCTTCAAGATGGGGCCCGTTAAGATGACGCCTTATGGCTTCGTGAAGGCGACCGGGGTCTACGACAGCAGCAGTCCCAATGGCGACGACATGCCGTTCCCCGGCTTGTTCCTGTCGTCAACCTCGATTTTGAATACTGGACCCACACAAGACCCGGAATTCCATTTGAAAGCCCGTTCCACCCGCGTCGGCGCCAACATCGAATGGCCGGACGTATCCAGCAAGATCATCTTGACCGGCAAGATCGAAGGCGACTACGAAGGCAACTTTAGCGAAGTGGATAACCGCGACGTTTCGTCCATTCGCAGCAGCGCATTTCAAATTCGCCAAGCTTGGGCACGCTTGGACTACGCCGCCAGCGACAAGACCGACATTTACTTCGAGGGCGGCCAGGACTGGACCCTGTTCGGATCCACCGCCCTGCCCAACCTACTGGAAACCACCGCCTTGGGCTACTGGTACGGCGACATCTACGAGCGTTCTCCACAATTCCAGTTCGGATTAGTGCAAAAGGTAGGCAGTTCGTCGCGGAATTTCAAAATCGCGCCCACCTTTGCCATCATGATGCCCAGCACCGGCCAAATCGAAAAGCTCGGATCCCTGGGATTACAGGGTCAGATTGGTCAGGGCGAGCGCGAGGGCGCCGACGCCGCTCGTCCCGAATTCGAAGGCCGGCTGGCCTTGCAGTTCCAGCTGGACAAAGCTCCCGCGGTGTCTGCGGCCCAGATATTCTGGAGCGGTTTCCGCTCCAGAGATGAAGAAATCGTCACCAACTCCGCCTACGCCATTACCAATGGGGTCTGCACCGCCAGCGTCCTGGTTTGCTCCTATCAAGCCGCGTTCCCCAATGGCTTTACCTCTTCCAGCAAAATGTACGGCAACCAGGTCGGCATACAATTGCCCACGCGCTGGTTCACCCTGGTGGGCAGCGCTTACTTCGGAGGCGACCTGCGTTTCTTCTTCGGCGGTCAAGTCAACACCTTCTTCACCGACATGGGCGGGCTCAGTAACCCGGTCACCTTTACCCCGGTCGACGGTGTGGTGAACGCTTCCGGTACCCCTCAACTGGGTTGCACCATCGCTGTAACCGTGAATACCGCCTGCCCCGCCGGCAACGTGGTGGTTGCTCCCGAGCGACCCACCCGCGCCTTCGGCGGATTCATTAATCTGGGTCTGCCGCTCTCGCGCTGGTTTAACGCCAACCCGAAGGGCCACAACGCCGGCTGGTCGCTCTACTTCGACTTAGGCAAGGACCAGGTCCTGCACAAAGATCTGTACAACGCCAACGCCGAAGGCGTGTTGCCGCTCCTGTATGGCAAGATGGCGGTCGGCACTCTCTACTACAAGCTGAACCCCTATGTAACGTTCGGCTTCGAGCAGTCGCTCTACGCCACTCGTCTTAAGAACGGCGTTGACTATACGATCGCGGGAAGCCCGAGCAACGAATGGCAGGATCACCGTTCGGAATTCGGGCCAATTTTCACGTTCTAGCGAGTATCCGGCACGTTCGGTCGAGCATGTTCAACCGAACATGTTCGACTGAAGACGTGCACACAATACGATCGACGCAATATGGACTCAACTGGTATCGCTTGACCGGGAACCAGAGCAACAGGCTAGGGAGGAAACCTATAATGCAACTCGCCTCCACAAAAAGGCGGGAAGAGATGTTTGCATTGGGATTGTTTTGTAGAATCTTTTCCGTGAATATGCGTAGAGTCGCGGCGCTGCAGGCGGGTTTTCTGTTGTTGGCCACGTTTGCAGGCGCCACTTCGCGCAGCGCCATACGGATCAAGGTTCTGGATTCTGAAACTCGATCCATCATCCTCGCCGGAAGCGACGTACCCAAGAATTGCGACCAGGTCAATTTCGACGCGTATTGCAATAACAGCAGGACGTCTCTAGTGACGAATACCCTTTTGGTGCAGGAAGGCAACCACCCCCCATTTCGCGTCGCCTGCACCGTTGAATCCAAGTGGTCCCGCTGCGCGCCCTTGCCCAGAGGTGAGACCCTCGATGCCCGGCGAGATAAACGTGGAATTACCTTGTACTTCGTGGATGACAAGGGCAAAGCACGAAAACAGTGGTATGCACTGTTGGATTTGGATAAAGAGAAAAATGCTAAGGATAAGGATGAGGACGGCGACTCCGCTCCGCCAAGAACTGTGGCTGCGCTCGCAACTGCCCCTGCCGCGCGGCCTGCCCTGCCACCGCCGACCTCATCGTCCCCGGCCCCAATTCCCCCTGCTGGCTCTGCCCAACCTGTGATCTCGCGGAACGTGAAATGCAATTTCAGTTCAACGCCTTCCGGCGCGGAAATTTCCATCGATGGCAAGTACGTGGGCAGCACACCATCCGAAATCAGTCTCAGCACCGGGACCCACGTCGTTGTCTTTACGAATCCGGGGTTCAACCAGTGGAAACGGGAGCTTACCGTCTTGTCCGATTCCGAATTAACCGTAAACGCCGTCTTGCAAAAAGAATAGCAGTAGTCGGAAGCAGTTCAGATCCAAACAAGAAGCTGCACTTAAAATTCTGCGGATACAGGGGAGGAAGTTATGGCAAGCGCTTCAGTGGCTGTGACCGGACGAGGAGTCCCAGAGTACAACATCTGGAGCATCATCATGGCGTCTTCCGTCGGCACCATGATCGAGTGGTATGACTTCTACATCTTCGGCAGTCTCGCAGCCATCCTCGGCCCAAAGTTTTATCCTCCCGGCAACGATACCTTCGCCTACATCGCTTACCTCGCCACCTTCGCCGTCGGTTTTCTCGTGCGCCCGTTCGGCGCCCTGTTCTTCGGCCGCATCGGCGATCTCGTCGGACGCAAATACGCCTTCCTCGTTACCCTTTCGATCATGGGTTTCTCGACCTTCGCCATCGGCCTCCTGCCGTCCTACGCGACTGCCGGCTGGTTCGCGCCCATCGTGCTGCTTCTCATTCGCGTCCTACAAGGCTTGGCCCTCGGCGGAGAGTATGGCGGCGCGGCCGTTTACGTCGGCGAACATGTTCCCGACAATAAGCGCGGCTTCTATACCAGCTTTATCCAGATCACCGCAACCCTGGGCTTGTTCGTTTCGCTGATCGTGATTCTTGTAACTCAGAGCGCGATGTCCAAGGAAGATTTCGCCGCCTATGGCTGGCGCATTCCCTTCCTCATCTCGATCATCCTGGTCCTCATCTCCCTCTACATTCGGTTGAAGATGAAAGAATCCCCCATCTTCGCCGAACTCAAAGCCGCCAAGATGACCTCCACCCAGCCGCTCAAAGATGCCTTCACCAAATGGCCCAACCTCAAGCAGGTTCTGATTTCGCTTTTCGGCGCAACCGCCGGCCAGGGCGTCGTTTGGTACACCGGCCAGTTCTACGCCCTGTTCTACATGCAAACCATTTTGAAGGTCAACGTGAAGACCGCCAACATTGTGGTGGCTGTGGCGCTGCTGTTCGCGATGCCATTCTTCACCGTGGTGGGCGCGCTCTCCGATAAAATCGGCCGCAAGAAACTCATGATGGCAGGATGCCTGCTAGGAGTGCTGACTTACATCCCAATCTACAAAGCGATGGAACGCGCCGCCGGAAATAATGTCGTCACCGTAAAATCGACGCGCAACAAAGTAACCGGAGCCATCGGCCTCACCGCCATGACCACCGATCCCACGGGGGCGCTGGTGGCGGTGAAGGAAGCGGCCAATCCGAACACCACGATGCTGACGATTCTGGTCTTCATCCAGGTGCTGTACGTTTGCCTGGTGTACGGGCCGATCGCGGCTTACCTGATCGAGGCGTTCCCAGCGAAGATACGGTATACGTCGCTCTCGCTGCCCTACCACATCGGCAACGGCGTCTTCGGCGGACTCTTGCCCTTGATCGGTCTCTCCACAGTGGCGGCCACCGGCAATATATATGCCGGCCTGTACTATCCCATGATTGTGGCAGGTATGACCTTCATCGTCGGCAGCCTTCTGCTGAAAGAAACCCGCGGCAACAGAATTTGGGATGAAGCCGGACGACAAGCAAACGCCGCCGACTAGCGTCCTAGGTCGGAAGTCCCGTCATAGGGAGGACCGCTTTGAAAGGGCGCGGCTTTTAGCCGCGCCGTGGCACCTCCTCCGAAGGAGAAGCAGCTTTAGCGCGAGAAGATGCTCACCAATCGTCGATGTTCTCTATCCGCGATCCCAGCCGCCGAGACCTGCATCCGCCTTTCTTAGCGACCTTCGCGGCCTTTCTTAGCGACCTTTGCGGTCAAATTCTTTCCGACCAACGATCCCCTAAACTTTTCCACAAACGATTCATCCCTTCCTGTGACATCTGACCTTTCGTTCGTCCCCAAAAATCCCGTACCTTGAAACTGCAGTCGACGGATGTGTGCTGTGCCTAGTCCTAGGAAACTCACAGCCCCCGCAACCTCACCATGCGATCGAGGGACAGCTGGGACATCTAAAGTCAGGGCTCTCAGTAAGCTACCCTGGATAGCCCAGGGCTGAAAGTCCGTTGTGGTAGTGCACTACCTATAAATTTCGCCAATCTCGACAAGATGAGAAAGAGACAAGATAAGGACAAGAATCCAGGAAACAGATAGAGAAAGACTTAGGAAAACTCGACCTGCGGATGGCTCGGGAAAGGGCACGAGTTCCAGAGTTCGCGGAAAAAGTCCTTGTGCGACCGCCTTGAAAGGGCGCGACTTTTAGCCGCGCCGCAGAAGCCCAATAAAAGCAATAGCGGCTTCAGCCGCCTAACCCAATGTTCAAGTCGCGAACGACTTTTTCCGCAACCTCTCCCACTCGTGCCGTTAAGTCGCGGAAAATCATAGGCGCTTGAAGCGCCTGAGGTCCGCTCTTGGACGCCGTACTGCCCGTAGCTCAAGCACGAACCTCAACGCCTTTGAACCGCCTCCGCCTCTTCCCTAACGCAAGCGTCCAGGCCCTTGAAATCGGCCGCCACCCGCGCCTTCGAACCCTCCGGCGCGGCCCTCAGATATTGCACGGGCCACGGCACTGCCTGCCCCAGCTCCCGCGCTGCCCGCAACGGCCAATAAGGATCCCGCAAGAACTCGCGCGCAATCTCCACTGCATCCGCCTGCCCGGTTGCAATGATGTGTTCCGCCTGCGCCGGTGCAGTGATCATTCCAACCGCGCTGGTCATTATCCCAGTCTCACGCCGGATGCGCTCCGCAAACGGTGTCTGATATCCCGGCCCCACCGGAATCTTCGCCCGCGCAACATTTCCTCCCGAGGAACAATCGATCAGGTCCACTCCCAATCCCTTCACTTGTCCTGCCAGTTCAACCGATTGCTCGATGTCCCACCCATTTTCCATCCAATCGGTCGCGGAAATTCTCACGAACAACGGCGCTCGCTCCGGCCAGGATTTTCGCACGGCAGCAATAATCTCTCGCAAAATGCGCGTCCGGTTTTCGAAAGAGCCGCCGTACGCATCGGTTCGCAGATTGCTCAGCGGAGAAAGAAATTCATGAATCAGATAGCCGTGAGCCGCGTGAATCTCGATCACCCGAAAACCAGCCTCACACGCCCGTCTCGCGGCCTCGCCGAACGCTTCCACAACATCCCGGATGCCCTCGATCGAAAGCGCTTGCGGCGTGGGATAGTGATCGGCGAAAGCAACCGCGCTTGGAGCCATCACGTTCTTCCAGCCGCCCTCCGCCTCCGGAATTTCGCCGTTTCCGTCCTGTGGACGATAGGTGCTGCCTTTGCGTCCCGCGTGCGCCAGTTGCATTCCTGCAACGCTTCCCTGGTCATGAATGAAACGAGTAATCCTACTCAACGCCTCAATGTGATCATCGCTCCAGATCCCAAGATCCTGCGGACTGATACGCCCTTCCGGCAAAACCGCCGTCGCCTCGGTGAGCACAAGCCCGGCCCCGCCCACCGCGCGGCTGCCCAGATGCACAAAATGCCAGTCACTCGCATATCCGTCGACGCTGGAGTATTCGCACATGGGAGAAACGAACACGCGATTGGCAAACCGTATATCGCGAATTTCAAGCGGATCAAAAAGATGAGCCATAGGACTTGCGTTTCCTCTAATAAGAATGAACTGCTGGAAAGATTGCCGTAAACTTTCAGACGGCAACACATTGGATGATCGGAATGAGAAAAATGGTTCTCGGCTCGATGGATGAAGAGACGAACTCAGCCCGCCGAGGAGCAGGTTCGCGAGAATTACCGTTGATTTCTTGCAAGGTTAAATCAACGAACCACCGGAGATGGTTGATTTAGCGACGATGCTCTACTACTCCCAGCCTCACCCTCCACAAACGACCCCTTGACTCGAATGTCCCGCGACGACGATCCCACCCACACGTCAAACTCTCCCGGCTCCGTCACCCACTCTTTTTTCCCCGCGCTGTAATAAGCCATCGCATTCTGATCCAAAGTAAAATGCACCGCCTTGGATTCTCCCGGCGCAAGCTCCACTCGGCGAAATCCCTTTAACTCCTGCACCGGCCGGTCTACACTCGAATGCCCGTCATGCACGTAAAGCTCCACCACTTCCGCGCCCGCGCGTGATCCGCTGTTGCGCACCTGAAGACTCACTTCAACCGTTTGCCCCGCCGAAACTTTCTCTGGAGAAATTTTCAAATCGCTGTAATCAAACTTCGTATAAGAGAGCCCATACCCAAACGGAAACAGCGGCTCGATCTTCTTCTTATCGAAGTATCGATAGCCCACATAAATTCCCTCCGCGTAATCAATCTGCAAGTTCTTGCCGGGATAATTTCCATACGCGGGAGAATCTTCCCACCGCTTCACGAACGATACCGGAAGCTTCCCCGAAGGATTAGCTTCCCCGAAAAGAATATCCGCGATCGCATTCCCACCTTCCTGTCCCGGATACCACATATCCACGATGGCGGGAACGCCGTCGATCCAGCGCGACATAATCACAGGACCACCCGCGTTGATCACCACAACAGTGTTTTTATTCGCCTTCGCCACCGCCTCGATCAAGCCATCTTGTCCCGTGGGCAGATCGAGCGATGCAATGTCGAAATCTTCGGACTCTAACTTCGTCGACCTTCCCACCACAACGATCGCCGCGTCCGCCTTCGCCGCCGCCTCCACCGCTTCCTTCTGAAGTTGCATCCGCTTCTCGTCCGTGTCGGTGCTCGCGTCCTCGCCCTGCATCGCCACGCCCAACGCGTAACTCACTTTCACATTCTGACCCGCGCGCGCCTGAATACCCTTGAGCGGACTCACCGAATATTTCGGCGTAACCAGCGAACTGCCCCCGCCTCCCGTTCTCGCAATCGCCGCGCTGGGCCCAATCACCGCGACGGAATGAATCTTCGATGCATCGAGCGGCAGCAACCCGCCCGCATTCTTGAGCAGCACAATGCTCTCGGTCGAAGCCTTCCGTGCCACCGCCCGCTGTGCAGGCGTATCGATATCGTTAGTTGCAACATTGGGTTTGTCGAACTGCCCGCTGACGAAAATAATCCGCAGAATGCGCCCCACGTTATCGTCAATCGTCGCCGTGGAAATTTTTCCCGCGGACACTTCCGCAAGCACTTTTTCCGGAACCAGCCAACCTCCGCCGTTGCCCGCTTTCTGCGATCGCGGCTCTTTCAGCCAGTCCTCCGCCCGCTGCCCGCCCGGCATCTCCAGATCCATGCCGGCATTCACCGTGCCCACCGTGCTGTAAGTGCTCCCCCAATCCGATACTACGAACCCTTTAAAGTCCCACCCGCCCTGCAGCACGTCCTTCAACAAAAAGGGATTTTCGGCGCAGTACGTTCCATTCACCTTGTTATAAGCCGACATCACCGACCACACGCCCGCTTCCTGCACCGCTGCCTTGAACGCCGGAAAATAAATCTCATGCAACGCGCGGTCATCCACGACTACATTCACCCGGTGCCGCTCGAACTCCTGATTGTTCGCGTCAAAATGTTTCACCGTCGCGATCACGCCTTCGCCCTGCACGCCTTTGATGTAGGCAACCCCCAAACGGCTCGTCAGGTAAGGATCTTCACCATACCCCTCGAAATTTCTCCCCCACAACGGTGTGCGATTGATGTTCACCGTCGGCCCCAAAATCATGTCGCGTCCCACCGCTTTCACTTCCTGCCCAATCGCCTGTCCTTCGCTTTGCACCATGTCGGTATCCCACGTCGCAGCCATGGCCACGCCCGCGGGAAAAGAAGTAGTCGTCACTTTGTTCTTGGCAACTTCCGCCGAAGTCTTCGCCGAAGGTCCCGCCCAGGACCGTATGCCCAGCGGCCCATCCGCCATCTTGATCGACGGAATGCCCAGCCGTTCATTCGCCACCGTCGACATCCAATCGGCCCCGCTCAACATGGCGACTTTCTCTTGCAGCGTCATGCGCCCCAGCAAATCCTGCACCCGCCGCTCCACCGGCACGCTGGAATCTTTGTAAGGGGGTTTAGCTGAGTTGCTCTGGTTCTGGGCGATGCTCGCTGTGGCCGCAAGCAGAATCCAAATCGAATAAAGTGACAACCTCATAGTTGTGCTGCCTCTCGTCGAAATTGAACAACGAAATCGAACAACAGTGTTCGTGGCCGATGCAACGCCGGGCAATCAGCCCCCGAAATTGTATTCCTAGAGCAATCATTCGGCACCTCGCCCGCCGCAGCCTTGGTGCCGGGAGG
>Ga0302319_10003125_pt1 | contig 35027 bp, 41 predicted proteins | sample Bog_T0_2_FD_203319 | JGI IMG/M metagenome (GOLD analysis project Ga0302319, IMG submission 203319) | Peat permafrost microbial communities from Stordalen Mire near Abisko, Sweden - Bog_T0_2 | ecosystem: Environmental > Terrestrial > Soil > Wetlands > Peat | place: Sweden: Abisko, Stordalen Mire...
CCTCCGGGTTATGGATAACATCCCGATCCGTCCCCAACACGAACTCGCAGTGCTTCCTTCAACAAAAGCACTTGCTACTGTCCTTCCAGGATGATGCCGGGCAAGGTCGCGCCACTATACCGACAACGGGACTATGCCGACTCTTTGTTGCCGAACCGGGTGGCTTCGAACCAATCCAGCCTGCTTTCTCGGCATAGTCCCGGCGGCCGTCAGAGACCCTTCAGGAAGGCCAGCAAGTTGTCTGGTGGCTTGTAGAGGCCTGGCGTTCCGTCATGAGCGGTCGTCTTTGCCAGCATGTTCCTTTTCATCTCGAGATCCGCTTCCAGATAGACGTGCGTGGTCTCGATGGACTCATGTCCAAGCCACAGGGCGATGACTGTGACATCGACGCCAGACTGCAAGAGGTCCATAGCGCAGGTGTGGCGCAGAACATGGGGCGACACTTTCTTTCTTTGCATTGACGGACAATGCTTTGTGGCTGTCCTGACGTGCTTCGCCAGCAAGTATTGAATTCCGTCGCTGCTCATTCTCCCTCCCTGGCGGTTAGGGAATGCGATCTGTCCGTCGCCATGCGTCGGCTCCTTCAGCCATGCATGCATTACCGCTGCCGTTTGTTTCGTCATCGGCGTGCAGCGTTCCTTGCGACCTTTGCCAATCACATGAACATGGGCGCCTACCCCAAATTGAACGTCGGCTCGTGTCAGGCCTGTCAGTTCTGATAGGCGCAGGCCGGTCTGGACAGCTAGGAGCAACCAGGCCTGATCCCGGCGACCAGACCATGTGGTTTGATCAGGCGCCTTGAGCAGTGCGTCGACTTCCGCCCGTGTCAGGTAGTGGATCTGTTCATGCACGTATCGCTTACAGGGAATGGCCAAGACCCGTTGGATCGCCTCCGAGTGTTCGGGCAATTCATATGCCGCGAAGCCGAAGAATGACCGAATCGCCGTCAATCGAAGATTACGGGTGCGGGCTCCAATGCCGCGTTGACTCTGGAGCTCGTCCAAGAATGAACTGACCAATGGGGCGTCGATCTGTTCGACGGTGAGCTGCGAAGGTTCCTTGCCTAGCTTCGACTTTGCGAACAGAAGCAATAGGTGGAATGTGTCGCGGTATGATCTAATCGTGTGCGGGCTTGCATTCTTTTGCTGTACCAGCCGTTGTGTAAAGAATCGCGTCAGCAATATGGAGAGATTTGTGGAGGACCTCATGTTGCGACCTCCCAGCGCCTTTCCACCTTATCCAGTGCAGCAGCCAAAAGCTCCGGACACGCGGACAGATACCAGTACGTAGAATGAATATCGACATGACCGAGATAGGCCGAAAGGATCGGCATTCGACGGTCAATATCTTGACCATCCCTATACCAGAGCAACAGGGTCGATATGGCGAATCGGTGCCGGAGATCATGCAGCCGCGGAGGGCGCTGACCATTTCTTGCCCTTATACCGAGCTTGTCGGTCAGTCGGCGGAACTGCCGATCGAAAGTAGTGCCGCGGACTTGTTTGCCTTGCCCGTTGACAAACCAATGCGGCACGTGTCGTCCCTTCAGGAAGCGAGCACGTCTTTCCCTATAGTCGGCGAGTGCCTTGACGGTGGATTTGTCCAGCGGAACCCAGCGAGATTTTCCAAATTTAGTTGCGTGAATCGCTAGAGTAGCATTTTCTAGATCGACGTCGTTCATTGTTAGGTTGAGCGCTTCGGAGATACGGATGCCGGTGACACTGAGCAATCCGATCAGGCAATATTGTGTATGGTTTGCGAGACCGTCCTTTGCCGGTAACGCCACGGCAGCTTGCAGCAGAATGCGGACTTCATCGCTGGAAAAAAGGAAAGGAGCCCGCCGCTGGTAGCGATAAGGCAGGAGATCCGCGGGTGGCACCTCAGTGCGCGGATCACGCGCCACACAGTAACGAGCAAAGCCGCGTACGAAGGATAATCGTCGCCACCATCGCACTGCTTGAACCGAGGTCGGCAAAAGGGCCCAGGTGACGGCGTGCTCACTGGAAATATATTCGGCCCCGGCCTCCTCCAAGAAGCCAACGAACGACAGCAGCGCTGTGCCAGCGGACAGCAACTTGTATCCCAGATCTCGGCGCAGGGCGAGATAATCGTCCAACATCTGTCGAATTGCGGTCATAGTGCACCACCCGCCCAAGGCTGGCACAATGGCCGCAGAGCATCGAAGTCGACTTTGGCGTAGATCCCGGTAGTCTTGGGATGTCGATGGCGAAGAAGGCTGCCAATCTCGGTGAGTGTCGCTCCATGCCGCAGCATGTCCACCGCAAATGCGTGGCGTAATTGATGCGAGCCGCCGCGCGGTGTTTTTACCCCGGCGCGACGAATCGCCGCACCGACGATCTTGGCGATCGTCGTCTGGCGTCCAAGCCCACGTATCGGCGCGTTTGCGCGCAGAAACAATGACCGGCTTGCGCAGTCTGGGCGTCCCCATTGCAGGTACTGGGCGATCGCCTCGCCGACATCGGACGGAAGAGGAAGGACAGCAGGCTGATTCCCCTTTCCAACCACAGCAATGGATCCACCGTCCCAATCGATGTCGTCCAACGCAAGGGCCACAATCTCAGAAGCGCGCAGACCCAGGCGCGCAAGAAGTATCAAGATCGCGTAGTCTCGGCGCCCAATAGCGGTGTTGCGCCGGCAACTATCAAGGACAGCTCTGATGTGATCGGGGGCCATCGCTCTCGGAATGCCCGTCATTGACCAGTTGGGCACGGCCGGCACTGCACCGGCCAAGTCATACTGCGTCCCCCCACAATAGCGAATGTAGCGCAGAAAGGACCGTAGGGCGGTTGTAGCTGTCTTCGCTCTTGCCGGACTGAAGAGAGCTGCTTTTCGCCGCACGAACTCAATAACGTCCAGTCCGCGCAGAACGTCGAGGGCCAAAGGCCCGACGCCGAATCGCTCTGACAGGAAAGATTCAGCGAACGAGCAGTAGTGGGTGCGAGTACCCGTTGCCAGGCCCTGGTCGTCTCGCAAGTGGTTGGCATATTCTGCAACAACCCCTTGAATCGCCGTGGCTTTTCCAGGGTCTTTGGGGGCAGAGCAAATACCCCGGCGGCGAAGGAAGTCCACGAGCCGCCGGAGTGCAGCAGCGCCTCCTTGCCGCACAGCCAATCGGTGCGTGAGGCTGCCAAGAAACTGTCTGACATAGTCATCGGACACCGACTCAGCGTGAATCGCCTGGGATTCAAGCCAGGCGCTGAAGTCAGCGGCAATCCGAATTTGTCGACTGATAAGAAGCGGTTTGAATCCCGCCGCGTCGAGCGACTCAGCGAAGGAATCGAGATAGCAAGCCAACGGACCTTCTGGCTCCCGCGCCAACGTCCACAGTCGGTGCCTAATTTGTGTCATTCCGGCTCTCCTTCCAATATTGGAAGGAGCAGGGCTATGCCGAGTCTGAGCGCCTAAATCTATCAGCCTGGCTGTCCGATTCCCCAATGATCGGCATAGTCCCGTTGTCGGTATAGCGGCACGACCTTGCCTGGCCTTAGACTTGAAGATCAGCAGGCGAGCTTTTTCAGGTGAGGGGTTGCCGCCCGTCCGGGGCTGAGCCGTTCGGCGACAGGCCAAGAGGGAGACGCCGCAGCGCAGCGTCGGCGAAGAGAGCTGGGTGGAAGCTCCCTTTGGGGGAGAGAAGAGGCGATGCCTTTCGGCCCCCTCTCCGCTGCGTCAGCGGCGTTGAGAAAAGCCGGCGGTTAGATTACTTTTAGAGGGGAAAACGGGAGAAGCGGGACGTCGCGGCTGATGCACCAGCGCAGTATTGATGCCTGCCAAGCTGCGCTCATGACGCAGTCATCCGGCCACGCGGCCGAGGTGAACGCCGGAGGCCCTATCAGGGCGATGGTGACGGGCTTGGGCGGTTGAGGCCAGGATTGGTGGCGAGGTTGCCTGCGCTGCGTTCAGTCGGCATTGATCCGGGCCGCATATGCGGCACAATCAGCGCGTCGAGCGCGCTACCGGGGGCTCGCAGCTCAGCAGTAAGAGCCGTCAGAAACTCGGTCTTGCTGATCGGCGCCCAGTCGATGTGAAAGCCGGCTCGCCGGGCAAGATCGGCGTGGACGGTCATGATTGTTCGGCCGTTGCCCTCGAGGAAGGGGTGCGCGTACGCGAGAGCACCGAAAACCTCGCCGGGATTGACGCGCATCTTTGCGGCGTCCAGGCCCATCGCCAGGCCGTATTCAGCCGCGCGGCGGACGTCGGCGGGATGGGCGAACAGGTCGGATCCCGCCCTTAGCTATGGCGATGTCCGGTGCGAGGGTGGCGCGGTCCTGGCCCGCCCAGGGGTAGACGGAGCTGAACAGACGGCGGTGGGTGTCGAGCACCTGGTCGTAGCCAACGGAACGAGATGCCGCGAGCGCATCGAGGGTTGGCAAGACGTTGGCCGCGAAGGCGTGGGTCTCGAGCCGGGTGATGAGCGCCGTGTCGTTCGTGGCGAGACGATTGCGGAGATAACCGCGTGTTTCGCGGTCACCGAACGGATCGAACGCCATTGGCCTTCTGGTGCAAGTAGGCGGCGTGGAGCGCGAAACGCTGCTCGTCAGTGACGAGGTTCGCCCGTGCGAGTCCGAGCAGCAGGCGTTCGATGTGGTCGAAGGTGACTTCGGCGTCGGACAGCCGCGCGGCAGCGTCGGCGAAGCCGTCGATCGGCGCGGGCGCGGCGGTGATGCCGTGAGTCCAGGCCATGGTGCTGATCGCGGCTGCGGCATCGCCGACCCGGTTCAGGTCCAGTTCGGCAGAGGATGCCGTGTGCGGCTCAGTCTGCAAGGGACTGGTCATGAGTCTCTCCGTAGGATGGCAGTTTAGCACTGTCCGGGTTCTTCATCACGTTGTGTCTTACCCGCGTCGCGGCATCGGGCGGGCGCGGGCTCATTCGCGCCGGAATGCTGCAAGACGGGGCGATCGGATGGAGGATTGTGGTGCCGAATTTTGCTGTTGGCTTAGGGGTTGCTGTCTGGATGGTGGTAGCCGGGGACGCGCGCTCCCTACCCGATCCAGGACTGACTCCGGGAGCGATGAACTCGGCGGTCACGGAGGCGACGATCGACACGACGATCTGTGTCCGCGGGTGGTCCCGGTCCGTTCGTCCGCCGGCGGAGTATACCGAGGCGCTCAAGCGCCGTCAGATACGGGAGTATGGGTATGCTGATCGCCGCCTGAGGTCTTACGAGGAAGACCACCTCATCCCGATCGGCATCGGCGGATCGCCCGAAGATCCCCGGAATTTGTGGCCTGAACCGCGCGAGACGGCGGATGGCTGGAACGCCGATCGTAAGGACGAGCTGGAGGCGGTCTTGGCGCGGCTGGTGTGCGCTCGCCAGGTGTCGCTGCGGGAGGCGCAGCGCGCCATCGCTACGGACTGGATTGCGGCCTATCGGCGGTTTGTCACAGGTGAATGATCTCAGCTGCCTAACTGGCAACCGATTCCAGGACTACTCCGCAGGGTGTGCGGAGTGGTCCTGAGCTGGCCAGTTACTGCGGTTTGCTTGGTTATGGGACCACCAGCCGAGGGCTCCGCAGACCGCGAGAAGGATGACGGGAGCGATTAATCCGTAAAGCTGCAGACCAGTCATGCTTTGAGGTCTCCGAGGAACAGCCGCGCCAGTGCGTGGGCTATCACGCCTCCAAAGAGCCAGAGAGCGCTGAACTGCCACCAATATGGTGATATGGGCACGGCAAGACCATAGATATCGGCAACCAGCGGGCCGATGACGCCGGTGGCGATCATCGTGTTGGCGACGCTGTTGATGAGGTTGACGGTCGCCTTGACACGTTCGTTGGCCACGAGACGCCGACGATCTGTTTCGGTTTTGTTTGACCCATCCATCTTGTCTCACCTTCCACCACCCCGGAGGGCCGCTGTGCAGACCGGCAATGCCGGTCGCGGCCCGTAGGCCCGGAGGGCGCGCGCAGCGCGGGTTGTCTCACCAGTCTCGATGCTCGGCATCAATCAGGCCCGCGGGCGGTCGGGCGCCAGTAGATGCGGCGTTCGGTGCCGTCCGCATCGATCAGCGTGCCGGTATCGTTGATGTCATCCACGGAGCCCAGCCAGGGTTGGCTCCAGCCGTGCCCGGCGACGGAGCCGGCGAGCCAGAGTTGGCCGTCGACCAGGAACTCGGTGACGCTGGCAGTGCAGCATGGGCTGATGAAGGCGCGGCCGGTGCAGGCGGTGTCGGGGAACGGGGGATGTGGCGTCCGGTCCATGTTTGTTCTCCAGATGTCGGACCCGCCAGCCCTCCCCCCTGGGGAGGGCGTCGGCGGATGGGAGGGGTAGTGGAACAAAGCGGAAGGCGGGGGCCTTGCGACCCCCGCTCCGGTGCCTCACCCGAAGGCGGCCAGCTCCTCGGCGGCGGACTTGCGGGCGGTGCTGCTGCTGGCGGCGACGGGGGCCTCGTAGGGCTTCCAGGTCCCGCCGGTGATGTGGGCGTAGGCGTGGACGGCACCCTCGGCGGCGGCCATCAGGGCGTAGGCTTGCAGGCCCATCTCGGCGGCGAACTGGCGGGCGCGTTCGGCCTTGCTCTCGAACCCGGCGACCCCGGTGCGGTCTTCGTCGCGGTCATCGTTCTGGGACGCCACGGTGAGGTCGCGCGCCGTGGTGACCTTGCTCTGGTAGAAGGTGGCGGCGCCGTAGGCCGAGCCGACGAAGGCTCCGGCGATGCGCTGCAGGTGGATCTCCATCGCCTTCTCGTTGAGGTTGTCGGTCAGCTCGTTGGCGCAGCGGACCATGTGCTCCTCGGTGTTCTCGCGGATGGCGGCGTAATCGACCGGGTCGATCCCGAAGGTGCGGGAGAGGTTTTCGGCGAGGCCGTTGTGGGGGGCGGCGGCCTGGACCATCTCCAGGGTGACTGCCTGGCGGACCTGCGGCTTGCGGGCGGGGGCGGACTTCTGCGTGGTCTTCGGAGCGGACTTGGAGGCCATGATCAATCTCTCTCGCTGCCGAGGGTTGTCGCTGGCCCCATGCCGGCGTCCTCCCCCTCGGGTGCGGTTTTCTGGGGACGGGCAAGGAGGCCGCGGAAACTCCTGAGGACGGCAGTGGTGCGGGAGCGCAGCGACACGGTGCCGTCCGAACCGGAGGCGCTTCGCCCGCCATGACAGGCGCATCGCGCCTGGGCGGCGAAGCGGGGGTTGTAGCGGCTGACGCCCGTCCCAAACCGCACGCGACCGAGGGGGTGACGCAGGCACTGTGCCGGCGACATTTCGGCCTGCGATAGATGATCTTCTGGCCTCCCTTGTGCGCTGCCATGAGCGCGGGCCCGCCCTCGTCGCGTAGCCCTGTCCGCGTCACCCTGGACCTGGTCTGCGCGCGCACTGGCGGCCCGACTGCAAACCCGCAACCTGAGGGCACCCGGTTGATCGCCGCGTCCGAGCGGACGGGAGAACCTTCGGTCCGTGAGCCAACCATCGCTGCGACAACATGAGATGGCGATGACGACACCCGCGCATGACCGAGCCCGTTGGCCGGCAAGCGTTGCCGCTTTCGAAGCAAGATCACTACAGCGCCGACTTTGGCGAGACCTGAGACGATGACCACACGAGCCACGGGAGAAGCCGGGAGTGCAAGGCCCTTGGCCTGCCATCGTGCCGGGGGGCAAAAGCCGTTGCCCGGGCCGCGCATAGGCCGTCTAGCCCGCCGCATTCACAATGCAGACCAGAGCCTGAGGGACTGCCGGCTTCAGAAGCGCACGGCGCGGCCGTGCCAGTGGAGGGCTCCCGGAAGGGAACACCAGGGCGGGGGTCGCAAGGCCCTCGCCTTCGTACTGTTCGTGACCCCAGAGATGAATGCGGGCACGCGACCACGGGCCGTAGCAGCCGCCGGCGGGGAGAACGAGCGGCGCCGAGAGACTGACCAGCGCGGCGGGCTCATCGTTCCCGCTCGCTTCCGTTTTCGGTTTTTATAAGGCCCGCGCTGACCTGTCGTTCGCACAAGAGTCGCCGACGCTTTGCTAACAGAGCCCGGAGGTGTGAGATGCCGCGTGATGGCGTTCCAAAGCGTATCCTGAAGCTGCGGCGGGTTGGCATGATCGCAGATTGGTGGAGCGTGGCGCCTGCGCTGTTCGCGGACGGCCGGCGGGCGATGCGGAAGTGGCTCGCTGACCCACAATTCTCAGAGGATCTGAAAGCGGGCGATGCGGCGCTGCTGGCGCGGTTCGAGGCACATCATGCGGAGCGACGGCGTCCGAAATTTCACCTCCTCACGCGGCGCGAAATGCAGGCATTCACCGCGGAGGAGATCGAGCACATGGTCACCGTCGAGCTCCAAAGAACGTATGCTCAGCCTGAAGAGATCGATGCAACGCAGGAAGCGGATGGGCAAACGTTGCATTGACCCGTCGCCGTCCGGGACCGGCGGCGGGCCGCACCGTCTATGCGGTGTGCCGGGGCTTGCGGCCCGTGCGGTTGTCGTTGGCCGGCTCTCCGAGGTCAGCCTGGTAATCGAAGACCAATTTGACGAACGGCGGAAGGCTGAAGGTAAGGCCGAGTTTGATCTTCGCTTTTCGCGTCAGACGCTGGGCGATCCGGTGGACCGAGCGGCGAAGGCTGCGGGCGGTCCGGGTGATGGCTGAGATGAGTGGGTTCATAATGTCTCCTTCTGCAATGTCGGTTGCGATTGCGGAGACGATCGACGGCGCGGCGGCGGTGTAAGCACCCCGCAGGGGGCGCAACGGATGTGGAGCACCGCGCAGCGGTTGCTGAACCGACGCCGTGACGTAGGCTCCGCCAACGTGAGCAACCGTCGCGGAAGGGGAGAGTATGAAGCCCCTGCCCTCACCCGGACCGCTCGCCGACCTGACGCGGGAGAGATAGCCCGAGACGCATAAAAGCGTTTTAGATCAACTATTTACTTGCTTTCAGCCGCCGAAACAGCGTAATGGGAGATCCAGGCTGAGGAGGAGCGGGATCATGCGCATCGAGCAGCTGCCCGGGATGACAAATGTGGTGCGGTTTCCGGTCGAGCGGCGGGCGCGGCCAACGCTGGGGCTGCTGCGCGAGATCGCACCGGATGTGCGTGAGGTGCTGAACCTTTCGGACGCGTTCGCGATGGAGACGCCGGCGCCTGACTTGCGCGCGCGGACGGATGCAGCGACTGCCGAGCACATCGCCGCCAACGCGCCGGCGGCTCCGTCGAAGCTGGTGGCATTTCTGAACGATCTGGAGGCCATCGCCGTGAATCGGGCGATCAGGGCGTGCCGTGAGGCGCACGATGCCGCGTTGGAAGCCGTGGATGCGCAGCAGCTGCTGCTCGCCGCGCAGACGGGTGGTACGTCTTGGATCGAGCCGCTGCAGGAGAAGGCCGAAGCGCGAACCGAGCGGGCTGCGGTCCTGTTGCTCGCCGCCCATGCGCACGCCGAGCAGGCGGAGGGGGTTGCTCGCGCCGTCGCCTTGGCGCGGCGGCGCGAGCCCTGGGCGCCGCGCGACATAGCCGCCGAGATGGACTTCCTTCTGGCCGCGCATCGCGCGGCGGGCTGATCGGGCGTTCGGAACGTCGATCTCATGCAGGCGGCGTGGAAGGTCGGCTTATCAACGCAGGACAAGCATAATCAGCAGCTCGCTGGCGCCATAGACGCCCGGCTCGCCGCAGGACTCGCATTCGTATCGGCGCGCGTCCGGCTCGACGCCGTCCGCGTCGGCGCCGCAGATGACGCAGAAGCCGGGGTTGTCGAGCGAGCGCTGCTCGCGCTCGACGGCTTCTTCGACGCGCTCAGGCGTGATCGATGGGTGGATTTTCATGACTGCCTCATGGGAGTTGTGAAGAGGTGTGCGGCGCAAGCCGCATTGCGTGGCTCAAGCTGTCGTGCTGGCTTGGGCCGGGCGGCAGGCGGCCAGCAGGGCGTCCTCGGCCGCCCTGCAGAGCCGGGCGCGGTCGGAGAACTGGCCAGCGATGCGGCAATAGTCCTCAGGGCCACGGATTTGCTGCGAGGCCCCGCTTGCCATTTGGCGAAGGATGAGCCCGGCACGGTGGAGGTCGTCGATGGCGCCTGCGAGCGCCCCGATCGCGGCGCTGCTCGCGGTGAGAAGATCGGGGGCGGCGACCGCCTCCGGCTCGTGGTGGGACATGGTCTATCCTGTGGTCTGGAGGGATGGATCGATCAGGGCGGCGACGGACTGCCCGTCGCCGGGTGCGTTCATCGCTGGTTCGGGGTGTAGGTCGCCCGTTGGAGGCCGGGGCGACCAGGCTCAGCCCCAGCTGAAATGTGTGGCGCCGATTTCGCGCCCGCGCTGGATGGCTGTTATGAGCGCGCCAAGTTTGCGCTCGATGTAGCCTTCGTTGCGGCCGATATGGATGATCGTCATCCGGCCGGGTTGTACGTCTTCGACAGTCGGCAGCTCGGGCGAGCGCTTGCCGAGGTGGCGGCGCAGCGCGGCCGTCACGAGGTTGGAGAAGACGTCGATCGCGATGACGTCGCCGTAGGACGCGGGTTCAAGGCCGAGCGTCAGCAGGAGGTCGACCGCATTGGCGTTGCAGACGTCGACTTCGAAGTCTTCCTGATCGGGCCGCCCAAGATGCGGCAATGCCCAGGCATCGCGATCCGCATCGCGGGCATACGGCGCGAAACAAACGGTCATCTGATCCCTCCGGAGATATTGGGTTGTCGGCGGGCCACGCGGGCTAAAGCCCTGGGCACCAGCCGCATTTCGCTTCGATGGCGAGCCGCTCGACCGGATCGACCATCTGCAGCGCGCGCTGATGCGGGATCGATCCCGCGCGTGCCTGGCGAACAACGTGCTGCCAGGCGTCCTCGTCGCTGCGGAACAGCGGCTTGCCGCAGGGCGAACTATCCAGCCGCTGCAGCTCGACGCGCGGCGCGCCGTCGTCGCGCAGACCGCAGTCGAACACGTCCCAGCCTTCGGCCTGTGCGTCGAACGACGACCGCGCATTGTCCGAGGCCTTGCCCGGCTTGCCGGGCAATTGAAGCAACTGCGCGAGGGTTGCGTAGAGGTGCGCGCGCGCCGGCGCGCCGAAGATCGCGGTCAAGGCCGCCTCCCTGGATGCCAAGTGGGAAAGGAGGGCGGGGATGCCGTGGGCGGCATCCCCGCGGTCTGGCGGCTATTGCCAGCAGGGGCCGAACGGGATCTCGTCGTCCAGATCGCCGCCGCTCGGGAAGCCAGCACCCGTGCTCCCGCCAGCCATCGCCGGCTCCCGGGCGCGCTCCGTGGTCGCGCTACTCTGAGTCCGGCCCTCGGGCCTCTTGCTATCCAGGAACGTCATCGTCCCGTTGTACGGCGTCAGATGGATCTCGGTGCTGAAGCGGTCGTTGCCGTCCTGGTCCTGCCACTTGCGGGTGGTCAGCTTGCCCTCGACGTAGACCTTGGCACCCTTGACCAGATACTTCTCGGCGATGTCGCCCAGGCCCTCGTTCCAGATCACGACGCGATGCCACTCGGTCCGCTCGACCTTGTTGCCGCTTGCGTCCTTCCAGCTCTCGCCGGTCGCGATGCTGAGCGTCACCACCTTCTTTCCGCCCTGCGTGCTGCGCACTTCCGGGTCCTGGCCGAGGTTGCCGATCAGCTGCACCTTGTTCAGATAACCAGACATTCTCTCATTCCTTCATAATTCCCATCGAACTCGTCCGGCACCACGCCGGGCGTCGTCCTCTCGGATGCGGTCTGAGAAAACCGGAGGGGCGGACCGCTCGCCCCCGAACGGCGCGGTCTTGGTGCGGGAGCGAGCACAGCGAGCGACACGGCAGCGCCGTGAGCCGAAGGCGCCGTGATGACGGGCCCCGTCGCGCCTGCGCGATGGGTGTCAGCGGCGGGGATGCGGAAGCGGGACGCGACCCGGTTTAGACCGCAGTCATCCGAGAGAGGCCGGGACGCCCGGCGGTGCCAGGACGCAGCGCGTCATCCATTCATTCATCCCTCCCCCGTCATTCGCATCGAGGCTTCGTAGTTTCGGGCGATCGGGAGAAGGGACCACACCATGCGCCATTTGCCTGCCGGGACGCTCGGCCGCGGGATTGCTGCACGAGAGAGATACCGGCTCGTGGCTGCACTGCTGGCAGGCGGTGATAGCCGTTTGTCTGTCGATCTTTATGGGGTGAACAAATACCTGTGCCGGCCTTTGCCAGCTCCGGCGATAGCGTGCCTCAGCTCCTGTACGGCGTCGCCGATCTCTGAAGTTGGCTTTCGATGGGCCGCGGCGGCGTTCGAGCACATTGCTCTGGCGCCGAAGGCTCTGGAACTGGATCGCATCGAGGCCTGTGAGACAGCTACAGTGCTAGCCATTCGCGACTATCTCGGCCTGAACCAGTGCGACCATGTCATGCTCACAGCATCCGGAACCGACGGAATGTTGTTGGCGGCTTGTTTGCTGGCGCTGGAGGGAGGTGGCCGCCCCATGACGGCCATCCTGCCGTCGCTGTCTGAGACCGGCACGGGCGTGCCTCTGGCCGCCTCGTGCTGCGTGTATGACGGGCCCAATGCCGGGCGCTCCTTGGTCGGCGTTTCCGTGAATACAGAGCATGTCGCGCTTCGCGGCCCGGACGGGATGCCGAGGGAGGCGGGCGCGGTTGCAGAAGATTTTGACGGCGCCATCCGGTCGGCTCGCGGCCGGCCCGTCGTCATTTTTACATACGGCACCAAGACCGGGCTGGTGGCTCCGGTCGAGGTGACGGCTGGGGTCGATGTGATCGTAGATGCTTGCCAGCTTCGGTTGCCGGCTCACAAGATCCGCGAGTATCTGAGGCTTGGCTGGCCGGTCGTGATAACCGGCTCGAAATTCCTGGGCGGCCCGGCCTTCTCTGGAGCCGTGCTCGTGCCGTCGTCCCGATTTTCCGAGAGCCTCCGCAGTGAGGCGTACGCGGTCTGCGCGCGGTTCGGAGGCGGCTACTCTGCGGATACCATTGGGCCCCTGCTCCGCTGGTCGGCCGCTCTGTCGATACTCGAAAAGCCGGCGTTACAGGAGGTTGATATCGAAGAGGGCGTCAAGCGCCTCGAGACGGACGCTTTGGCCACGGTCGGGGCGCTTCCGGGCGCGCGTGTCATCGAGCGGCCAATTGGGTGCCCTGGCATCGTGACTTTTGCCGTGGAAGCGGCGGGGCGGCCGGGGTCGTGGCTGGGGATAACCGATTTGCGGGTGATCTATCGCGGGTTGGCCGACCAGAAGGTCCTGGTGGGGCAACCGGTCGATCTTGGACCGTTTGCAGGCCTGAGGGTGGCGGTCGGCATGCGCGATGTCGCGAGTGGTTCGATCGAGCCGAGCCTACGGCGTCTCGCCGAGGCGTGGCCCCTCTCGTTGGGAAAGGGCGCGGCACGCGCCGAGGCCGCCTGATGGACGGGCCGCTGCCCATCCGCGAGGCTGCCGGCCAGGGGTCCGGCAGCTCGCTGGACCCTGGCGAATGGACGTCGCTGCGCGCGCTCGGCCATCGGATGCTGGACGATCTGTTCGATGACCTCCAGTCCATCGCGGAAGGACCGGTCTGGCGGCCCATGCCGGACAACGTGCGTGCCGCCTGGCAGGCGGCGGCGCCGCGCAGCGGGGCGCGGCCGGAGGACGTTTACGCCGAGTTCCGACGGCTCGTGGCGCCTTACGGGGTTGGCAACCGACACCCGCGCTTTTTCGGGTGGGTGCATGGCGGCGGCACGGCGATCGGCATGTTGGCCGACATGCTGACGGCGGGCTTGAACGCGAATTGCGGCGGCCGCGACCATGCGCCGATCGAGGTCGAGCGTCAGGTGATCCGCTGGGCTGCCGAGATGTTGGGCTTCCCTCCGGGGGCGGGTGGGCTGCTGCTGAGCGGCACATCGATGGCGAACCTGGTGGCGGTGCTCGCCGCCCGCCGCGCGGCCTGTGGTGCCGTTGTGCGAGAGACCGGGGCCGGGGCCAGCAGGCTCACGGCCTATGCGTCAGCGGGCGCGCATATGTGCATTGCTCGTGCGATGGACATGGCTGGCCTGGGGTCGGCGGCTTTGCGCCTGATCCCATGCGACGATGAAGGTCGCATGCGGGTCCAGGATCTCGCCGCGGCGATCTCGTCCGACCGGGCTGCCGGGATGACGCCGTTTCTGGTGGTGGGCACGGCGGGCAGTGTCGACATAGGCGCGGTTGACGACCTGGCCAGAGTGGCAGCGCTCTGCCGCGAGCACGGCGTCTGGTTCCACGTCGATGGGGCGTTCGGAGCGCTTGCGATGTGGTCCGAGCGGCTTCGGCCGCTGTTCAGCGGCATCGAGCAGGCGGATTCCGTTGCCTTCGACTTCCACAAATGGGGACAGGTTCCGTATGACGCTGGCTGCATCGTGGTGCGTCGCGAGGAGACGCTGCGTGCTGCCTTCGCGCGGCATGCCGACTATCTCCGGCCGGCGAGCGGCGGTCTTGCCGCCAGCGAGCCGTGGCCGGTCGACCTTGGTCCGGAGCTATCGCGCGGTTTCCGGGCATTGAAGGTCTGGATGACGATCCGGACCTTCGGCACGGACAGGTTGGCCGCGACGATCGAGCGTTGCTGCGCGCTGGCGCAACGCCTCGCCGCTACGATCGCCCGGACGCCCGAGCTGGAGCTTACCGCTCCCGTCGGGTTGAACATCGTATGCTTTCGGGTGGCCGGCGAAGATGACGACACCCAGGAAGGGATTGCGTCCTGGCTGCAGGAGGCAGGACGAAGCGTGCTGTCCACTACGACGGTCGGGGGGCGTCGCGTGCTGCGCGCTGCGATCGTGAACCATCGGACGAGGCAGGCGGATGTCGATGCCATCGTCAGTGAGGTTCTGGCTGCGCGCAACATTCTCATGGCCACGCGTAGCCGGTAACGCGGCGTGAAGTTCTTTATGCCGTCAGCAAATGATGGACGCCGCTTTGGGGTGGAGAGAGGTCGTGCTGTCGTAGCGTCGACAGGCGCTGACGCGACCGTTCCGCTTACGACCGAGTCTGGCCGAGAGCGGAACGGCAGGTCCGGAGAGGGATAGGCGGGAAACCTGCCTTTCGTTCGGTGTAGGGTGATCGGCCGCAGTCGACCCGTCCAAGACATTCGGCGAGAGCTCGCTGAATGACCTATCTGGGCTTATAGCACTAGTACGCGGGGTCTTCTTGCGGCAGCCACCTGCCTCGCGGTTCGCAGCCTTACGAAGCGGAGCACAGTGCCATTACCGATGCTTACGACAATCAGGCTCCCGGGCAACGCCCTTATAGGGCGTACCCTTTGCGCCCATGAAGCGGTCGGAGCCGTCATCTCGTTTCACGAACTGATCTGTCTTCGGGTTGAACGTTTGGCTGCGGTCGGTGACCGATCCGCGGCGGAATCCGTTTCCTGTGTTGGACGCCATAGTAAGTCCGTTCTGAGAGGAGGCTAGTCGAAGAGCTTGGCGAGGAGTGCGCGAATCCAGCGCAGCACCGCGGCGAAGTTAAACTGCGCCCGACCGCGCTTGGTATAGCGATCGTGCGCCCGCCCCTTTTCGATGGCGGCGCGTGACATCTCGCCCGCCCAGACAATGGCGCCGTGCTTGATGAAGTAGTGCGACCGACACGCGAAATCGTGGTTTCCGATCGAGGGGTGGACGCTCACCCCGTCACCCGCGAAGGAGATTGCGAACTCCGTCGGCCCGATCGGGGTCGACACTTCCTCGCCGCATCCGCAGCAGCAGTTATGCAGTGCGATGCGGTATTTCTCGGAGATGTAGATCACCCCGTCGTGGAGCACGTCAGGCATGGTCTCGACGAACGCGGGCTTTAGCCTACTTATCCGGGGCATCGGGCGTCCTGTTGCTCAGCATGTTGCCTTCGACCATGTAGACCGCGTTCAGTTCGCGTCGGTGGTCGCGATAGAAGCCGAGCGACCGCTTCCAGCGCAGGACCGCGAGCGTAGCATTGAGGGCGTTCAGGTCGGCGATCTGGATGCCCTTGTCATAGACATCGTCCTCGCCCTCATCGTCATCACCGAAGGGTAGGTAGCGCGCGGCCGTAGCCCAGTCGGCGCCGGCGGGCGTCAAGGTTACCCGCGCGCAGCCATCCAACTCGCCGCCCTCCAGGCCCACCCCTATGCCGGTGTCGATGAAGGGAGCGCCGAGCCGATGAAGGCCTTCGGCGATGGCCCGCCGCGCGCTGCCTTTGTCGACGCAGATGAAGACGAAGTCGAAGCCGCGGAGCTCGTCGATGTTCTCGGCGGTTACCTTTACGGGATGTGGGACGACGCCCTTGTGCAGCCGCGTGTAGATGGCCGCGAAATAGGCCACCTTGGTGGGGAAGTCCTTTGTCGCGCCAGGCTCCGGCGCTCCGGGCGCCCGGAACACGTTGTGGTTCAAGAACTGGTCGCCGTCATAAAGATGGATTTCACACACCGGCGTCTTCGACACGAGATCGAGCACGTAAGCGCCGGTGCCGCCCAGGCCGACGATGGCGATCTTGCCGATCGCTAGCTTGCGGTTCACCGCGCCCAGGCCGTAGCGCGACGACGCGGTGTCAGGGATTTGAAAGGGCCCGGTCTCGGCCGAAGCGGCCAGCTTCCGGCCGGTGCGCGCATTGGCCGACGGATCGTGTGACCGGGCCGGGCGGCCAAGATGGCCTTCGTAGGCGACGATCTTGTCGTAGAAATTGTCGTAGATCCCCGTGCCTTCGGGCTTGGAGGAGAAGTAGTGGTCGGCCTCGATGCCATCGCCGAGGTCGGCGTGGTTGCTGTTGTGAATGATGGCGGTCAGGGGCGCGCCGTCTCGGTGGCACGGGGTGTCGCCGGCGAAGTAGATCGTGTGATCCTTGGGCGCCGCGGTGGTCTCGCCCGAGGGGGTCAGCGTCAGGTCGCAGATCAACACGCCCCTGGCCAGCTTCGCGTCCGTCGTCACGTAGGGGACGGAATGGACCAGCAGGTATCCGCCCCGGATCTCAAGTTCGAAGCCCTCGTCGTCGAGGCGCTTAAGATCAAGGCTACGACTTATCAGAGCGGCGGACATTGAAGACCATCCCGTTCTTCACCCGCACCGTCTCGCCCTCGACGAGGTCGCCCTGTTGGCCGTGCTCGCCGTTGAAGTAGGTGATCGTGTAGAGGTACTTGTCGAAGTCGGCGTCGGGGTAGGCCAGCCGCGCGATGTCCCGGTAGCTCTGCTTCTTGCGCTCGACGGTCTTCGGCCGGCCGTTGACGATGATTTCGAAGTCGCGCTGGTCAGCCTCGATGCGCTTGATCTCCTCGACCGCCTCCACGATCTCGTGTTCCGCCAGGGCTTCGTCCGCGCGGGCATGCTGCAAAGCGCTCTCCGCCGCCTCCAGCCGCGCCTCGACCTGCTCCAGGCCACCGTCCTCACCCCCAGGGGGCGCGTGCTGCCGATCCATTTCAGCCTCCACTTGACAACAGCGAATCGGCGTGATTCGCTGTCTTACTAACGAGACGTCCTACCAATGCGGCAGTTCGTCTTAGATGTAAGACAACGTAATCCGTTCCCTCGCCGTTTGCAAGGGGCGCCTTCAGCACGTGAGGTTTAATGCCGTTACCGATCGAGGAGCTCGGCCGCCTGATCGCCATCAAGCGTGGCGGCCGCGGCGTGCGTGCTGCCGCCGCTGAAGTAGGGGTCAGCTCCGCAACGCTCTCGCGCGTCGAGAATGGGCACATGCCCGACCTGGAGACCTTCGCCAAAATCTGCCGGTGGCTCGACCGCGACCCGCGCGAATTCTTGGGCCTGGGCGAGATGGAGACGGACACACCGCAGGCGGTCGTGCACTTCCGCAAGAAGAAGACGGTCGCCGCCGACACCGCCGTCGCGCTTGGTGAGCTGATTCTTGCTGCCCAGAAGGCGATCCGCGCACGCAATGCGCTGATCGATCTCTAGTGTGCGCCACGGGTTTAAGGCGCAAGCGGAGCGGATGAGCGCGCAGGCGCGCCAAGACCTCGGTTTGGCGCCCGCCGCGCCGCTCGATCCCTGGATCTACGCCGACCACATCGGGGTAGTAGTGATCGACTTCGACGTCATCGAGCTTTCGGTCGAGTGCCGCCAGCGCCTGCTTGTGGCGGACAGCGAGAGTTGGTCGGGGATGACGTTGCGTGAGGACGGCGTCACCGCCATCGTTGTCAATCCAAGCCATAGCCGCGGGCGCCAGGCCAGCACGCTCATGCACGAGTTGGCCCATGTAATCCTGAAGCACGTGCCGGCCCGGGTCGATGTGTCCAGCACCGGCATGCTGCTGCTGAGCGACTATTCGGAGGACGCCGAAGCTGAAGCGGACTGGCTCGCCGCAGCCATGTTACTGCCGAGGGACGTGCTCATCTCCCGACGCCGAATAGGGGACTCTATCTCGGCCATCGCCAAGGCGTTCTGCGTCAGCGACTCGCTCTGTGAATGGCGGGTGCGCATGACTGGTGTAGACGTGCAATTGAAGCGCGCGTACCGCAAATAGCGCGGAAGTCATGCGGGCCGAGAGCGCTACCAGGTTCGGCGCAACGACCTATTCCTGAGGAGGGCCTAACGTCGGTTTGTGGCGCAAAACCGACCCAGGGGTTCAGTCTAAGTGATGACGGTCTCGCCCGACGTGTTGTGCCGGTTATGGCACATGCTTGGTAGGGTCCCCTACTGCTCGTTGTGCAGGTCATGCCGCGCGCGCCTCCGGCGCCGCCGGCAGGAGGGAGATACGCTCGAGGCGTTCGATTTCCGCGTGGAGCCGCAGCATTTGCGGCATGTAGTCGGGTTCCAGTGCAGCGGCTGTCGACAGGTAGCGGTCCCACATGCTGCGATCCCAAGTGCTGCGATCATCGAGGCGAGCGTGGCGCGGTGCTGGGCGGGCGGCCGCTTCTTCGCACCTGCCTACCATCTCAATCTCGATCGCGCTTAGCGCGGCGCGACGGTCTGCGATAACGGCGCGCAGGTGTTGGCGGTCGATGCCGAGGGATGGGTGTGATTGCCTCCGTGCGGCCGTTGGTGTGGCCGAGTGGGTGACAAACGGCGGTGCCAGTCGGGTCTCCCCACTGGAATGGATGTGGCTCATGGCGCAGGTTCCTGGCGAGAGGACGTGGCCCCGCCCGGGGTGACAGTCCGGGCGGGGGAGCGATGGCTACTCGGCGGCGATGGGCAAGCCTGGCGAGGGCGGGGCGACCGGAGGCATTGCGATCTCGCCGATGTCCTCGCTCGGTTCCTCACCGTCCGGCTCGGTCGTGCCGTCGCTGATAGGGCCGAGGCCTTCTCCGTCGGCATCCTCGTCGGTTGGTTCAGCCGTCTCGTCGCCGGCGAGATCCGCGATGGCTTCGGCTGAAGCGGTGAACCTGCTGCTGGGGTAGATCCAGGTTCCCTCCTTGAAGCGCTCGACCATGCGGGCGCGTGTATCCTTCACGCGCACTTCCACGCGAACACCTTCTGTGGCGGCCGAGCGTTCGAGCGCCGCCCGGGACAGGCAAGCGAGGAACTCCTCGGTGGCCATGTTCGGCAGGTAGGCGGCGGCATCGATGGCCGCGCCCGCCACGCAGGCGACGACACCGCTGTTGCTCATGTTGTCCCGGCAGGATAGCACGGAAACCAGCATCTCGCGGGCCGTCTGTCGCAGCAGGCCGTCGTCGGACGTCAGCACGCCGCCCTGGGCGATCTTGGCCCCAAGCGCGTGACGATCCCAGGCGCCGGTCTCATTCGCCCCTTGGACCGAGACGTTCTTGCCGGCGAGGGCCAGAACAAGAAGCCCGATCAGCGTCTGATCGCTGAAGGCATTGTCCTGCAGGGCGCGATGCAGCGCGTCGGTGCGAAGATCGCCGATCATTGCGTTGCCCCGGCTGGTCACGTCGGGGCGACTGCGTGCGGTCGGCTCGCCCGATGCATCGTCGGGCGTGTCAGTCGGGCCAGCTTCCTTGCCGGCTTTGCCGGGTTTCTTGGCGACCGGCATCCGGTAGGCGACCGTCTTCACCTCGCCGGAGTTCGGATCGAGGTAGTGGCCGGTGATGTCGCCCTTGCTCGGCTTGCCGTAGATGCGCTCTGCTTTCTTGGGCAGTTCGGGTTGGCCATACTCGTTCTGCGTCAGCAAAGTCCCCTTTTCCGGCAAATGGTTTGCGAGCCACTCCTGCTGTGCGCCAAAGAACCCGTCGACGTTGGTGGTGTAGCGGCCGTCCTCGCCGGCGGGCGCGAACAGATCGTCGTGCCATTCCACGCCGTAGGCGCGCGCCAGCTCGTCGTCGAACTTGGCGGCGGCGAACGGAATGCGGCGCTTCGAGAGAGCGTGGGCGACATGATACCAGGAGAAGTCGTCTCCCTTCTTTGGCTTGTTCTTCTTCCAGACCTGCGCCTGCTCCTCGAGGCTGGCGGCGGCGATGGTCCGCAGCTGATCCTCCGACGGCATGCTGCCCTTGGCCATGACGTCCAACATTGGCGGGTGCAGCCGTGCCAGCAGCTTGAGCCGCTTGACGGTGCGGACCGGAAGCGCGAGCGCGTCGGCGATGGCCTGCTCGTTCCAGCTTTCCTTCTCCAGCCGCTCGATGGCGCGCCAGATATCGACGTTGTTCATCGCAGCGCGGACGAGGTTCTCCGACAGGGATTCCATCGGCACCTGCGCGTCGTCGCTGTCCCGCACAAGGACGTCGATCATAGGCATTTCAGCGCGAATGGCCGCCTTCACGCGGCGTTCGCCGGCCTTGATGACCAGCTGGCCGTCGACGTCTCGCACGACGGGCGGCTGGATGATGCCGATCGCGGTGATCGACGCCAGCAACTGGTCATCCATCGCCTGCGGCGCCGGCGTCTTGCGGGGGTTATCCGGATTGGGCGTGAGCGTGCGTGGATCGACGCTGCGAAGTTCGGCCATGGTAAGCTCCTGGTTGGTTGGTTCGTCGTCCCGTTTTCTCGGGGAGACTCTCCCCGTCGGCCGTGATCGGGCCGGTCCGGGGCAAGGGCGCAGCCGGCGAAGCCGGGCACGCGTGCTGCGCGTGACCCTTGCGGCGGCCGGCATCGATCCGGCACGCCGCTGGTTCAAAACAGTGCCGTCTGTTGCTCGGGGGTTGCCTTTCGGCTTGCTGTCCTCGGCGGGACGCCGGGATGCAGGATTGGCGTGGACGCGACCCGTGGTGCGTTGTCGCCATCGTATTTCTGTTGGAGACGTCGAAGCATTTCGCGTTCGGCGTTTTCCACCTCGGCCGCGCGCAGGGCGCGATAGGCGGCGAGTAGATTGCAGCTGCGCAGCCGGGAACTCACCGCCGCTTCAACGTCGGAGTAGGTGTATTCGGGATCACCGAAGCAGCGCCAGGCAAGCGTCTGTTCAAGAAAGTCGACTTTGCCGCGCAGATCCCGAAAGAACTCGCCGAAGAAACCCTCTCGATTGTAGTGGGCGATATGCCCGAAGCACATGGAGAGCCGCTGATACAGGGCTTTGGTGAACAGCGAATCCTTGAAGTCTGCTGCCATAAAGCGGCAGAGATCATTGGCGAATTTCGCCTTGACCTCCGCGGTGTCCCATTTGGTGGCGGTGAACGCGTCGGGCTGGAACCGTGGGCGCAGCAGCGCCCCGGTGTCGAAGACAACCGGCATGATAGCCTCCATGGATGAATGGGGCCTCCGGAGAGGCGGTGGACTCAGGCGGCCAGTTTTCCGGCGTCCGCTGTGCCGGTCTGTTCCTTGCCGGTTTGGGCAAGGTCGGCTTCCAGGGCCTCAAGCTGCGCCAGCTTGGCGTCGAGCTCGGCCTGCAGGGCGAAGGGCTGGCCGAGCCGTTGCTCGTAGCCAGTCAACCGATCGGCGGCGTCCTGGGCACGTCGCTCCTGCTCGCGAAGATCGGCCTCGAAGTGTTCCAGGATGTGCTCGAGGCGGGCGATCAACCCGATCTGTGTCAGGTCGGCCTCGATGCGGATCTCCTGGTCGTAGTCGGTGCGCAGCAGCACCAGGCTGGCCTCGACTTCTCGGTAGAACCCGCGTCCGACATCGCCCCGTAGGTCGAAGCCGCCCAGGGAGCCGAGGGCAAACTCGCCCTTCTTGCCCGCCCGTTCCGCGAGACGCAGCTTGGACAGGATCAGTGCGCCGGCCGTGCGCCGCTCGCTGACCGTGCGATCTTCCCAGCTCAGCGCGAACGCATCGCCGCGCGTGCTGAACCGCCGCTCGATATCCTGACGGATTCCTGCGATCCGGCGTTCCGCCGCTTGCCGGTCGAAGCCGGCGTTCTGGATCTGGCGGCGAACGTTGAGCTGGTCGTCGAAATGGGCGTCGCGTTGCCGTTGCAGGCGTGCCACCTCGCCTTCCAGTCCTGCCTTCTGCATCAGCCGTGCGTCGCCGGAGGCGATGGCCTTGGCCAGAGCGAACTGGTTCACGGCCTCACCAATGTCGTCGATGGTCCGGATGCTGCGGTCGCCGGACAGCGCGGCCGAGATGAAGCGCGCCTTGCGCTCGTTGTTCTGCCACATCGTCGCGTCCATCGAGCCGAGTGTGGCGTAGGCGTAGATCTCAATCTCGTCGTGTTGATTGCCTTGTCGCTCGATGCGTCCCTCGCGCTGTTCAATCTGCGAGGGCAGCCAGGGCACATCGAGGTGGTGCAGGGCCTTCAGCCGCGCCTGCACGTTGACGCCGGTGCCCATCGTCTCCGAGGAGCCGATCAGGATGCGCACACGTCCGGCGTTGAAATCGTTGAACAGGCGCTGCTTCTCGGCGGAGCGCTTGAAGTCCTGCATGAAGGCGATTCCGGCGGCTGGGACGCCCATCCGCACCAGTTCCTGCTTGATCCAGCGGTAGGCGGAGAAGCCGCGCTTGGCTTCGACGCTGATGGTCCCGAGGTCGCTGAAGATCATCTGGCCGGCGCCCGGGATCGGGTAGGGCGTACCGTCCGGACGATTGAACCGGGCGGTTGCAGTCTCGCTCCAGATGCGATGCACGTTGCCCACCAGCTTGTTGAGCTTGTTCTCCGGCTCGTTATCGTTCTCCGGCCAGATCAGCCGCATGTCGATGGCGGCGTGGCGACCGTCGGTGATGACGGAGAGAAGGATGTCGTCGCCCTTCTCCACCCGTCTGGTGCGGCTTTCGATCTCGCTGATCCGGTCCGCGAGGACGGTCTGGTAGTGCCGGAAGGCAGCGCTGGCGTCAGCGGTGATCAGTTGGCGCGATCCGCTTCGGATGCGTGGCAGCCGGAGGTAGCCGCGCAGGTCATCCTTCAGCACGACGTCCGCGCAGGCCCGGAACATATCGATGAGTTCGGGGACGTTGACGAACTGGCTGAACCGCTCGACCGGCTTGTAGGTGCCCGAGGGCTGCAACTCCAATTCGGTCCGGGTGTCGCCGAAGGCCGAGGCCCAGGCGTCGAATTCGTGGACACCGCGCTCCTGGAGCGTGTCTTCGTTCTGGAACCGCAGGAGGGAGAACATCTCCCCGAGCGTGTTGGTGATCGGTGTGCCCGAGGCCTGGATCAGCGCACGGCGCGGATTGCGTTCGCCGATGAACCGGGTTTTGACATACAGGTCCCAGGCACGCTGCGAGCCGTCCGGGTCGACACCTTTCAGGTTGACGCGGTTGGTTGCGAACGAGAGCTTCCTGAATTCCTGGGCTTCGTCGACGATCACCTGGTCGATGCCGATCTCCTCGATCGTCACCATGTCGTCGCGGCGGTCCTTGATCGCCTCCAGCCGCTCGGTCAGTTTCTCCTTCATCGCCTCGAGGCGCTTGCGCGTGGTGCGATCATCCCCGTCCGCGCGAAGCTTCAATGCCTCGTATGCCTCGATCTGCCGGCTGATCATCGCCTGCTCGTAATCGGCCGGGATGGCGATGAACCGGAAGGCGGAATGGGTGATGAGGATTGCGTCCCAGTTCGCCGTTGCCGCCCGGGCAAGGAAGCGTGCCCGCTTGTCCTTGCTGAAGTTGGTCTCGTCGGCGACCAGGATGCGGGCGGTCGGGTAGAGCTGGAGGAACTCCCGCGAGGCCTGCGCGAGACAATGGCCGGGCACGACCAGCATGGCTTTGGTGATCAGGCCGAGCCGCTTCTGCTCCATGATGGCGGCGGCAATCGAGAAGGTTTTTCCGGCGCCGACGGTGTGGGCGACATAGGTGTTGCCGGCGCTGATGATCCGCCAGATCACGCGCTTCTGGTGCGGGTAGAGGCGGATGATGTTGCTGGCGCCGGGCAGCGTCAGGTGCGCGCCATCGAAGTGCCGCGGCACGAGATTGTTGAAACGATCGTTGTAGATGCGCGCCAAGCGGTCGGCGCGGTCCGGGTCGGTCCAGACCCATTGGGTGAAGCCGGTCTTGATTTTGACTAGCTTCTCCTTGGCGGCTTCGGTCGCCTCGACGTTCAGAACCCGGCGTTCGCTGCCATCGATCACCTCGATGTCGAAGATCTGCGGGGTAGCGCTGTTCAGCGCATCGTGCAGGAGTTGGCCGGCGTGCCGCCGCGCCGTGCCCCATTCCGATGTGCCGGCGGCGTTGCCGATGAAGGCGCGGCCATCGACCGTCCAGGTGGCGATCGCCTCCGTGTGCAGGATCTTCACCTCGCCGCCCATGACGTCGCGGGCGAAGGTTTCGATCACGCCGGTCGGTATCCAGGGTGCCCCGAGGCGGGCTGTGATGCCGGATGGCGGCACGTCCTTCGGCTGGCAGGCGCGCAGGGCCTCGACGTTGCGTTCGAACTGCCGGTCGAGGGTGGCGGCGGCTTCGGCCACGGCCAGCTTCGTCCGCACCGGACCCGACAGATAGGCGTCGGCGGTTTCCCAGGTCTTGGTGACGGGGTTGCGGAACACGGCGGTGTCGAGCTGCCGAAGCGCCTCGTCGGCGTCGCACTCCAGTAGCTCCGCCAGCCGGTCGAGATCGACATGGCCTACTTCGTTGAGGGTGACGGCAAGGGCGTCCGTCGCAGAGGTTATGAGCGGGGTGGCGGGCGGTGCGATGACCCTCTCGCGGAAGATCGGACCCATCCGAGCCTGGCCGCTTTCGAGGTCGTAATCCTCGATGCTGGCCACGAGCCAGCAATCCGGGTCGTCGGCGAACGGCGCCAGGTTGGGCCGGCGGTGGACCTCGCGTTCCTCGCCGGTCTCGGCGTCGGTCAGCGTGGTGATGACGGTGTGGTTGATCGGTCCGTGGTAGCGGATGAACCCGGAATAGGCGCAGCGGAGCTTCACCTGCGCCTGGGCCCAGGGGCGTCCCGTCGCCTGGGCGCGCAGCACGTCGCGAATGGCATCGCGGATTGGCAGGAGGCCACGGATGATTTTGGCGGCCTTGCTGCTGATCCCCTCCCCGCTGCGGCCGTCCTTGATCGAGACCGGGACGGAGATGCCGCCCACGATCTGCGCGAGGCGTCCACCTTGGCCGACCAGGAATGAGCCTTCCTTGATGGTGGCGCCTTCGGCGGCGGTCCCGGGCCGGACGCAGGCAATCTCGTCCTCGGTGATCTCGTCGGACGGTTGGGCGGCCGGGAGGATGCCGCTGGGCAGCCTCTGCAGGGCTGCGTCGAGCTGGGTTTCCAAGGCGGGTGCGCCGGCTATGGGCCGGCAGGTGTAGGACCAGCCCGGTCCGTAGATGCCGCGCCGCTGCCCGTGGGTGCCGAGCACCATCTCGGGATGGTCGGCGAAATACTCGTTGATCTGGATGACACCCTTCCGCTCGTGGCGGCGCAGCTGGGTCTCCTCGCCGGCTGCGACATCACTCACCGTTTCGTCCTGGTCCTCTTGCTCAGTTGTCGTCTCGGCAGGTTCGAGCAACAGCTCGCGCAGGTGCATCCAGTTCACGCCGCTCGGTGCCTGCCCCTCGACGCGGCGTTGAAACACCAAAACATCGATAACCACTTCGGTCCCCGCGGTCGCTCGCATGCTGCCTTCCGGCAGGCGCACCGCGCCGATCAGGTCGGCGAGGCTGGCGATGTGCTCGCGGGCGGCGGTCGTCGCCTTGTCCATGGTCCCGGTGCTGGTGACGAAGAGCGCGATGCCGCCGGGTCGCAGGCGGCTGATCGAGCGGGCGATGAAGTAGTCGTGCAGGCGCAGCCCTAGGGCTGCTGTCGAGGGATCGGCACGCACGATGCGGTCCGCGAACGGTGGGTTGCCGATCGCAAGGTCGAAGCCGCCGCCGAGCGGGCTGCGGGTGTAGTCTTCGCAGCGCACGCGGGCTTCTGGGTGGATGAGGGCGGCAATGCGAGCGGTGATCGGGTCGTATTCCACCCCGGTCAGGCGTGTGGCGTCGCGTAGCGCCTCCGGCAGCAGCGCGAAGAAGAGGCCGGTGCCCATGCCGGGCTCCAGCACGCGACCGCCATCGAAACCGAGATGTTGCGCTGCCCGCCACAGGCTGCGGATGACCGGCTCGGGGGTGTAGTGGGCATACTGGGTTGCGCGCTGAAGCGCCGCGTATTCCGCCGGGGTCGTGACGTTCGCCAGGTCCTCGCCGATCTCCTCCCAGCCGGCGCGGAAGCCATCGGCGCCCGGCAACGGGAAGCAGTTCTGCGCCAGATCCGTGGCCCCAAAGCCGATGAAGCGAAGAAGGGCGGCTTGCTGCTCCGGGGTGGCGGGCTGGCCCGTCTCGTGCAGTTCCTTCGAGAGCCGGATGGCGGCGATGTTGTCGCGCGCCCGGGCCGGCCACCCGCGCGCAAGCGCGCGGTCCGAGTCCAAATAATAATTGGCCCCGCGTGCGGCTCCGGCGCTGCTCGGGGTAATGGGAACGGGGTCCGCGTCCTCATGGTGCGGCGGCGTGGTAGCGTTGTCCCTGGGCGTCTCGAGCGTCCAGCCCAAGGCTGTGCTGTCGAACAGGCCGAACGTGTATTGCGCGGCGTCAGGCATGGCGATGATCTCCGGGCATGCGCGCGCGTCGACACCCGCTCGTTCGGCGGTGTGTTCAGGGCGCGTCTTGGGTGGGGGAGGAGTGCCGCGTATCGCGGCGATCAGCCGGGGAGGCTGATCAGTATTCGCCGGGCAGGAGCAGCGTGCCTTCGGCCAGGTAGAGCTTGATTTGGTCGAGCGGAAAGTCGGTGAATTCGATGTCCTGGCGGGCCACTTCCCGCCCGTTGCCATCGTCGGCGGATGCGACCGCGGTGTGATCGGCTGCGACAGTGAGCGTCCACACCTGGAACTCTTCGGCGCGGACGCTGGGTGTGATCTGGTGCGACGCGACGAGATCGATCAGCCAGTAGGCGTTGCAGATCTTTGCCATGTCCTCGACGCCCGGCGTGTAAATGATGCGCCGCGTCCAGTGCCGGAAGCGCTCCAAGGAGCCGCTGTGCTGGGCGAGTGCGTGTTCGATGGCGGTTTTCCGCTGTTCGGTTGTGGTGATTTGTGTGTCGGGCATTGGTGTCGGCTTCCTTTCTCGATCTTCTCTCCGAAGACCTTTCCGGAAGGCCGCTGCGGGGCGGGCAAGGCCAGGGCGCAGGGCCCCCATCGAGCGTGCTCGATGGGGGCCCGTAGCCGGCGAAGCCGGGCCGCTACTCTTCAGTAGCGGACCCTTGCCGCGCCCGGCGCGCAGTGGCAGCGGAACCAGTCAGCCTGACTGCCATGGAATGCTGTCGTGTCATTCGCAGCGACGGGCGCTAGGTCTGGTCCGACAAGTTCAGAGGTTGAGATGACCCGCGCCCGAGCTGTTTGTGCCGTCCTGGCGCTCGGATTCTTGACGTGTCTGCCCGTTGCGGGGAAGCGGGTGTTCAGCGTCGCCAACGCACAGACACCGGCCAACATGGCCACGGCGTTGCCAGGCATGACGCATCTTCATCTGGCCGTCACGGGATCGGTTCCGGTGACGCCTGATGAGCTGGTGGCGACCCTTGCCGCCGAGGCGACGTCGCCCTCGCCGGCGATCGCTCAGAACCGGGTGAACATACTTTTAAAGCGTGGGCTGGCGGCGGCCGGCGCGGTGACCGGGGTGGAGGCTCAAGCCGAGGACTACAGCGTTCAGCTGGTCGACCAGAGCACACCGATCGGTGTTGGCGGTCGGCCCCTGCAGCATCCAGCTTGGGTGGCGCACCTGACCCTGGAACTGCGTTCATCGTCTGGTGATCCGTTGCTCGACCTGGTCGGTAAGTTGCAGGCGGACGGCTTTACCGCGTCGGCGCTCGAATGGCGCGTTTCCTCGTCTCTGGCACGGAAATCCCGCGATGCTGCCATGGTGGAGGCGCTGAAAGACTTGCAGAGCCGCGCGCAATCGGCGGCGGCGGCATTAGGTCTGCACGTCGATCACATTGAGGACGTTCGGGTGGATATTCCTGAGGTGATGCCGGTTCGCCCGATGATGGCTGCCCAAGCGAGGGTCATGGTTGCGCCGGAGGAGACACGATCAAGCCAGGATATCACCAGCGAGGCATCGGCGGACGTGTTGCTTCATCCGTAAACGATGGCGGCCTCTAGGTTGCGGCGTTCGCAGGCTGGTCGATGCGTGGGTCGCCGTAGCCGAGGTATTGCGACCAGGACCATCGCCGTCCAAGTCCTTGAGTGCTCGTCAGGCCCCGTTGATGCGCGCGTCGTTCCATTTCTGCCGAAAGCGCCGCGAGGTCGGGGTGCGTCGCGCCAAGCCAGTCGACCTCGTGCTTCTTGGACGCGGGGCACATCCAACATGCGGATTTCATCGGCAGCGGCAGGCCTTCCGCGAGGATGACCTGTTTGCAATGCTCGCGCGTCCAGCCCCATTCCATCAACGGATACCGGTAGCGATGCCCTGGCGGCCATTTTCCGGCGGCGTTTGCAATACGCCGAGCGTCGGCTGGGCTTGCATCATAGCCGATCAGCTTGGTGATGGTTGGCCCATGCGGCCAGCGCTGCTGCCGGCGATCCCAGCCTAGGTAATCGCGCGTGAAGGCCCATTGTGGATCCACTTTCCACTTCAGGCTGCAGGAGTGACCGCCGTAGGCGAGCGAGGGCAGGACACTCTTGCGCAGGCATTCCGCGTGCAGCGATGTGTCGCCTGCTCGTGGACTGCGCCGTTTCACACGATGAATCGGCGGCATTCCTTGTTGTCGAAGCCATTCGTCGATGATTGGGAGATAGGCAGTCGTCTCAGGTTTTTCTGAGCCAGTGTCGGCAAACATGATGAGGGATATGTCGATGCGACGGTCGCGCAGGCCAATAAGCATGGCGGTACTGTCGACGCCCGCTCCATATGCGACCACGACAGGGTCGGAACCGAATTCGTCGTGCGTGCGCAGGACGCCCACGTCATGGTGATGCGACATCGGGGCCTCCGAAGTTGAGGGGAGCGCGGTTCGGCCGCAATCGGCCGGACGTTTAGCCGCGGGTTATCAGGGCGCCTGCTAGTGTCGCCTTACGCAGACGGCAGACGAGATGCGGATACTGGTCCGCAACGAAGATCGGCGTGCGCTTGTGAAAGCGGATGATCGTGAACGTGTCCGTCTCGATCCCGCTCGACCTAAAATGTGCAGGGTGCGCGAGCTTTACCTTGTTGCCGACGGCCAGCTTGCTGATCTTTGATCGAGCCTCGGCTTTTTTCGCCTTCGCCGCGGCGACTGACTTGCGCCAATCGGCGGCGTATCCGGGATTGGGTATCTCCTCAATCGGCGAGAGGAGACGCATGACGCGGTCTGGACAATCGACCTCGCAGGGTCCCATCGACTCGTCCATGTCCTTGTAGCCGAAGCCGTCGCGCTCGTTGTTCTTGAAGAGGATCACAGCGCAGAACACGTAGGACTTTCCGGATGTCTTATCGTGATTGCGGATTGCCGCGTAGATGGTGCTGCCGACTGCCGCGGCGCTGATCACGGTTGCAGCCGTCGTTCCGTTATCGTGCGTGAACTCGCGGGTGATATATTCGACTGGAGTCTGGTGACGCAATTTGTCGTTCTGGAAAAGCCAACCCATGGGGGCCTCCGGGGCAAGAGCGATGGTTGTGGGTCTGGACGGCGATCGGTCGATTCCATCCGCGGCTGCGTAAGCGCTCAGGCGGCATCCTCGCGGCGGTCCCGCGTTTTGCGGTAAGCCACGAGGCAATGGTCCGGGCAGTAGGGTTTCCCCGCCTCATTCGGGTCGCCACAGAACCGAAAACTCGCTGTGCCCGGCTCACCGATCGGCCAACAACATGGATGCCGGCCCAATGGTGGGATGTGTATTGCGGCAGCTACTGGCGGCTGTGAGGCGAGCGGAGCCGGTGCGGGTGTGGATTGGCTCGGCGTCTCCCGCGTCGTCGCAGTGGACGGCAGCGATTGCAGGCTGGGCAGAGTCGGGCCGCGAAGCCGGCGCGTTCGAGGTGCCTGCCTGATGCCGTCTCGGCGGATCGGCGATGGACGCGCTGGCAGGTCCAATCGGTGTGACTTGCCGACGACGGCGTTCTTGGTGGTGCCAAGACGACGGCCGATTTCGGCGGTTGAAAGACCCTCGGCCCACAATGCCCTGAGACGGCCGATGGTGGCGTCGGTCCAGTCGAAGTCTCCGAGAGCGTGGTGCATCACCGTCTCCAAGGATGAATGGTCATGCGTCCGCTGCTCCGCCCGTGCGTCGCACGCGGCGGCGGGAACGCTGTTTTGGTCTTTGTTCAGTTCGGTCCGTAGCCTTCGGCGAAGGCACCGGCTGCCGTTGTCCAGGCGCTCGGGCGCACCTGCACCGGTTCATCCCGGTCGTGCCGGCGACCGAAAAGGGGGGTAATTACCCGCACGGTTTTGGGTGCGCTCATGGCTCACGCTCCTGCCTCCACGATCCGAGCGAGCCAAGCGTTCACATCGGCGACGGCGATCCAGTCCTTGCGGCCGCCATCGGCTTCGAAGCCAGCGAACTTGTCGCCGACGAGGTGGACCCGGAACTCCTGGATCGCTTCGGCTTGGGCGGCGAGTGCAGCCTTTGTGTCGGCCAATTCCTCCTGCAGGCGGGCGATGTAGTTCATGGCCGTGCTCCTGCGTCGGCGGCGGAGACAGCAGCGCGCGCTTTCCCAGGTTTCATCAGCCTGGTCGCTGCGATGGCATCGCCAGCGCTCGGCCAGAGCCGGCTCTTTGAGCCCTGCATGGTGACAAGCGGACGCAACCGCCAACCGGTGACGGTCTGGGCGCGATCGCGAACCGGCGTGATGTTGGCCACAGGCCCCGGATAGGGGTCGGTAACCCTGTCGAGCCTGTAGGCACCGTCGTGCGTTCGCACGACCGTGTAATCGCTTGTGCGATCCATGGGACGTCTCCTGTCGAGATTGCGAAGCGTTGCCCGGCTGCACGCGGGGCTGCTTGTGTCAGGCGTCGCCGCCGATTTCGCGAAGCTGCTTCATCAAAGCTTCAGCAGAGCGCCAGCAAGGCGCATCCCACCCGCCAGTGCGGGACGCTCATTCCACGAGGCGGAACATCGTATTCCGTAACTGTGGCAGCAGCAGGATCATGGCTGCATTCGCAACGTCCTGCTCGTCGAGCAGCCGCGTGAAGTTGCCGTCCTCGAGACGCCGCTTCAGGTTGCCGGGGATGATGCAGACGGTGCGTCCGTCAGGACCGTCCTCACGGTCAACGATCTGCAGGGCGGACTGTTGGCCGGCTTCCGCCGTTGCCGGAACCATCTCCCATGTCGCGGCGGCGCACATCACGCGGCCTCCGCGAATGCGGCTTGATGCGAAGGTGGCGGCGATTCAGCTGGTTCGGAGTCTGCGTCCGACAGCCGTGCCGTACTACGTGCCGCATAGTCAGGATGGAAGGCAAGCAGGTAATCGGCGATGCGCTGCGCATCGGAAGCTGCGCGGAATACCTCTTTCTTGTCGTCGCGCAGTTTGGCAAGCCACTCAGCGATGTAGGCCGCGCCGTTCGTAAAATCGCAATCGTCGATGCCCAGCTCGGCACAGATCATAACTTGACTCAGCTCCGCCACGAGCTCCTCCCTCGCGTAGTCCTGAGAACCGAAATTGCCGGTCAGGTCGCGGTCGAGCCGCTCTTTCGTTCCGGTCCAGTGACCGAGCTCATGCAGCAGGACACTCGTGTACGCCGCGGGCGAGCGGAACGCGCATGTGGGCGGCATCTGGATGTGGTCGGTCGACGGTGAGAAGAATGCGCGGTCGCCGCCGACGCGGATGACGGCCTTGCTATTGCGGGCGATCGTCGCGGCGGATTCCGGCTCCCGCCAGGGCGCTTCTTCGACGCCTGGTGCGATGTAGGGAGGTATCCCGTCGATCTGAGAGCCGTTGAATAGCGTAAACGACCGTAGCACCGGGACTAGCTTGCGGCCGTCGTCGCTGGAGCCGTTGCGGTCTTCGACCTCGATCTTCTTGTAGAAAAAGCCCGGTGTGCCGCGTGATCCTTTGCGAACCTGCCAGCCACGATCGGCGGCCTGTTTGTATGTTGCCCAGCGTGGATCGCCGCTGATGAACGCCAGTGGTGACATGCCGAGCATGATCGTGTTGATGCCGCGGTAGCGGGCGCCGGTCGCCGCGTTGTGCGGCATCATCGGACCACCTGCCTTGCCGACGTCCCAGGGTCGCCGCCAGGGTGGCGTGCCCTCCTCGAGAGCGACGATGATCTGTGCCGTGATCTCGGCGTAATGATCGCGGGGCGCGGTATCGCCATCGCTGCGACGCTTGGAGAATTGGGCCATGGGGTGTCGTCCTCTTCATGGACTTGTTGATCACCCCTCCCCCAACCCGCGGCCTGGTCCGGCCGGGGCAAGGGCGAAGCCGGCTTGAGCCGGGCCGGCGCGTAGCGCCGAGCCCCTTGCCCCGGTCCGGCCATGGCGCGGTAAACGCGCTCCGCTTTCCGTAATACTCGTTTTTCATGAATATCTCGGCGTCCAAATCTTTCCCGAGTTGCTGGACCTTCGATTATCGCGCAGCGCCATTCCGCTCCAGACATCGCCGCCACAGGGTCTTCAGCGAGGGGGGTGCCTGTGGACAAACTGCGCGACTGCGTCCGCACATGGTTGCCAGTTGACGTCGTCGGCGGGCGTCGTTCCACTGATGCGCATGCGCTACAGTGAGCCGAACGCCCTGCAGATCAGCGTTGCCCTGGCCGAGATTGATCCTCCGGTCTGGCGTAGGCTTGTCGTGCCATTGTCGTGGCACCTCGGCGAACTCCATCTTGCAATTCAGGCCGCGTTCAACTGGTGGAACTCGCACCTGCACGAATATCGGATTGGCGGCCTACGCTACGGCGACACCGAGGATGGGGACGATGGCGGCTTTGCTGACTCTCCGCGTCTGTTCGACGAAAGGGAGGTGCGGCTCAGCGATTTCGGAAACGAACCTGGCGTCGCGTTCTCCTACATCTACGATCTCGGCGACAACTGGAGGCATATTGTCGAAGTCGAGAAGCTTATCGCACTCGACGCCGCTCCCAGGCTCGCGACTTGCGTCGCCGGCGCGCGCGCTCGTCCGCCCGAGGACGTTGGTGGCTTCAGTGGCTACGAGAACTTTCTTGCGATCATGACCGACCCAAGCGACCCGGAGTATACTGAAACCAAACGTTGGTGCGGCGGCCACTTCGATCCAGAATGGTTTGACCTCGGCGTGACCGACAAGGACGTAAAGAACGCGTTGCGAACGAACGTTCGACGCCGCCTACATCAACCCAAACCAAGACGCGGTCAGCGCTAACGTTCCGTTTGATGATTACGCGCGCCGTCGCTAGGGCTGATCAAGGCTCAAGGCGACGCCAATCGGCCGAACCCAGATCGGCAGTGCCGACAGCATGAAGCTCTCACCCGACCATGCGAGGAGGAGGGTTTTCCCCATTGTATCCGCGATGGCTGTCGCCGCATCCGGCGGCACGGCATTGCCGATCCTTTCGCGCCAATCGGCATCTGAAAGACCGTCCAGTTCGAGCTGCTCTTCGGGGTCCACGAGGCTTTGCAGCGCCGCGAGTTCGAAGGTCGTGAAGGGGCGGTGCCAGGTGCCGTCCTGGCTTCGGATGACGGCGACCAGGCGGTCCTGGGCGGCCGGTAGGCAAAGGGGGCCTTCGGTCTCAATCACGTGGGCGCTACGGGGATCGGCAACGCTCCAGCGCCCGTTGTCGTGGCCGGCTGCGCTGCTGACGGCGCCGGCGCGTCCCGCCCAAGGCACTACGCCGTAATGTCCTGCGCCAGCCCAGTCGTCGCCTTTCTCGCGATGCAGGTTCGGACGCGGGTCGGCAACGCACATCGCGCCGTTGCTCGGTGCGTGCTGGCCGGTGATGGCCTGAGACGCGCTATCCCACGGGACGAGCTTGTAGGCGTTGTGGAACATCGTCTCCTGCTGGCGGGGATCGGCGATCGCGACGTCCCGGCTGCTGGTGACAGCCGATGCGTGCTTGTTCCACTCGACCACGCGGTAGACGTTGCTGAACTTGGCCGGGCCGTCATGCCGGGGATCAGCGACACCAAAGTGTCCCGCGCCGACAGCGGCCTTGCCGATCACGGTTTGGGAGGTCTCATCACAACGCTTGACGCCATACTGGCCGAATGCGGCAACGCCATCGGCCCGACGCGGATCGGCGACACTGAACGCGCCCGCGCCGGGTCGGGCATTACCTGTGACCGTTCCGGCTGGGTCGTCCCACGCCTGGACGCCGAGGGTGCCATTGCGCCAGTCCACATCCGGTGCCAGCCGGAAGTCGGCGAGTTGCCCATCCTCGACCCGCAGTCGCTTAAGGGAGCGCCAGTCGGATCCGGCCTCGACGAAAGCCAGCCGCACCCACGTCTGCCATTGAAGCAGTGGCACGCGGTGCATCGGCCCGCCACGCTCGACGTCGCCTGGCAGGGGCATCCGGCCGAGGACGTCGCCAACGGCGCGTAGGGACCGCTTGGGTGGTTCGTAGAGGAACGGCGGCACCTTGACCTGGTGACGGGCGACGAGGAGGAAGCGCTTCCGACTCTGGGCTAAACCTCCCAACTCGCCGCAATCATGGGTCGTCTCGGCGACCGCATAGCCATAGTGCCGCAGGAGCGCGCCGATGCGGTCGAGGAGCACGCGACCGCGGCGGGCGATGCGCGGCACGTTCTCGAAGATGATCAGCTCGGGCGGGTTGTCCTGGAAGGCTTCCAGCGTCAACCACATCCCCCGCAGCGTGAGGCGGTTCAGCGCCTGGTACTTGTCGGTAAGACTGAGTGTTTCCGACAGCAGGCCGGAGAAGCCTTTGCATGGCGCGGACAGGAAGACGATGTGCGGGCGCTCGCCCCCGGCGGCGGCTTGGATGTCTAGTACAGCCCGCCGGAAGTCCTGACCCCATTTCACCGGCGCTCAGGCGGCGAGCGGCTTGCCGGTCATGGTCCACTTGAACGGCTTGGCGAGGGTGCGGTTGAAGTAGGCGATGAAGGCCTCGA
>Ga0302319_10003128_pt1 | contig 34996 bp, 33 predicted proteins | sample Bog_T0_2_FD_203319 | JGI IMG/M metagenome (GOLD analysis project Ga0302319, IMG submission 203319) | Peat permafrost microbial communities from Stordalen Mire near Abisko, Sweden - Bog_T0_2 | ecosystem: Environmental > Terrestrial > Soil > Wetlands > Peat | place: Sweden: Abisko, Stordalen Mire...
TGCTCCGTGAAAAAGGCGTGAAGGCCACTTTCTTTGTTGTGGGTCAGCGCGCCGACCAGCATCCGGAAATCGTGCGCCGCGCATGGGAAGAGGGACACCTGATCGGTAACCATACCTGGTCGCATCGGCCGCTTTTCTGCTTTCTCTCTCCGCGACGCCTGCGGTTCGAGATTGAGCGCTGCAGCCAGAGCATCGAGCGAATCTGCGGGGTCAGGACGCGCTACTTCCGTTCCCCGGTCGGCTTGCGCCATCCTCTGCTGCGCTCTGCGCTGCAAAGAGCCGGTGTGGAGTTCATCTCCTGGCGCGTCAAGAGCTGTGATACGATGATCAAAAATTCAGGTTTGCTCGCACGCCATATTCTCAGCAAAGTGACCAGCCGAGACATCATCCTGATGCACGATCACCGGCCAAACGGCGCACACGTCATGTTGGAGGCTCTGCCCGGCGTGATTGACGAGTTGAAGGAACGCGGCTTCGATTTTGTGCTCGTCGGCTCCCGCGAAAACGCGCCCCGCGGTACCGAATTATGAAAGTATGCGCACTGATTCCCGCATTCAATGAAGCCTCCCACATAGCTCAGGTGGTCGAAGGCGCCAGGCAGCACGTCGAATCAGTTATTGTTATCGACGACGGATCGAACGACGGCACCGCGCAACTGGCCCGTCACGCCGGAGCCTTCTGCATTGAATTGCCTGCTAACAGCGGGAAGGCATCCGCTCTGCGTCGAGGCTTCACTTACGCCAGCGATCAGAATTTCACCCATGCGATCACTCTTGATGGCGATGGCCAGCATATGCCGCAGGATATACCCGTCCTGCTGAGGGTAGCCCGCGAGACGCAGGCGGATCTGGTTATCGGAGCACGCCCCTTCGACCGTCCCTTGATGCCGCGCGCCCGCTATTATTCCAATACCATCGGCAGCCGCTGGGCCTCAGCGCTGGTGGGCAGCAAGATTCAAGACAGCCAAAGCGGCTTTCGGCTCTTCCGCCTTGAAGCTCTCGACCGCATCAAGCTGCGCAGCCGGCGCTACGAGTTGGAAATGGAAGTGCTTATCAAACTGGGACGCGCTGGCTGCACCATTGCTCACGCGCCCATTCACATGGTTTACGACAACGGTCAGGCGCGGTCCAAGATGAAGCCGGTGCGCGATACAGTGCGCATCTGCCTTTGCTCGCTCGCCTTTCGCTTCCTGGGAGCTTGAGATGAGCCTGCGCCGAGTTTGTTGCATGATCGCGTTTCTGCTGCTGTCGCACCTGTTGCCCGCGCAGTCAGACGATTTGTTGATACACATTTGGAACGGCGTGCAGCAAGCGCAGGGAAAATTCACCACCGGCTGCGGCAGCGTGGTCGAGACCCGCACCTCCAGGCTGATGGTCAAGCCAATGGTGTTGCGCGGCAAGTTCTGCGCCGAGGGCATGACGCGCTTTTCGCTGGAATACTTTGCGCCCAACGCTCTGCGCATCCGCTTCAATACGAACTACCTCAACGTGCTCAGCGGAGACGGGCAGACCGAGGTTCTGGATATTGGCAGCGGCGTTCGCCGTGCCCAGTCTGCCTTCAGCCGGCAAAACTCAATCGAGGGATTGAAGAAGAACTTTACCATCACGGCGACAGAGAATGGCCGGGAGTACGAGATGAGGTTTGTCCCCCGCACTGAGACCTTTCGCCGCCGCATAAATTATCTGGTAGTGAAACTCGACAAGCGCGACTTTCTGCCGCGCTCGCTGGAGGTGGACGGCAAAAGCGGAGTCAACAGTGTCTTTCGCATTGACTTCAGCTCTCTGAATGCGAAGCTGCCCGCGGAAACCTTCGAGGTGTCCAAACCAAAATGATCGAACGAAACGAAATCGAGAAGATCATCCCGCATCGCCCGCCTTTCTTGTGGATCGACCGGGTTGAGGAGCTGCAGCCGGGCATTCGTTGCGTTGCGTGGCTCTCTGTCGGCGCCGAAAACCCCATCTTTGCCGGGCATTTTCCCGCCCGGCCGATCCTGCCCGGTGTGTTGATCATCGAGGCGGTGGCGCAGACGGCGGCGGTGATGATGGGCTCGGCATCGCCCGCTGAAGCCACGGGAACGGCACTGCTGGCCGCGGTCAATCGCTTCAAGTTCTTCAAGCCCGTGGCTCCCGGCATGTTGTTGCGCATTGAAACCACGAAGCTGACCCAGGCAGGAACCATGGTATGCATCGAAGGCACCGTCAGCGCACTGGGAGAAAAGGTAGCGAGCGGTGAGTTATCGGTTGTTTCAGGGCGGTAAACCGGAGTTTTCAAGAAAAGGTTGAGCATTGCTCCAGGGATTGAACGCGCATATTCGCAAATTAGCGGCTACTCTGCTGACCGAGCGGCTTGACCCCGCTTCGGCCGGGGCTGCCGTGTTTTGGGGAATCTTTATTGGCATCGTGCCGATCTATGGCCTACAGATGTTGGCGGCGGTGGGTTTGGCCGTGTTGTTCCGATTGAACAAGCCCCTGACCCTGGCCGCCACCTTCATTAACAATCCGTTGCTGCTTCCGCCTATCGTGGCCGCGTCGGTGGAGTTGGGCGGCTTTCTGCGCCATGGATCGTTCCTTCCCTGGCATCTGGCGGCGCTTTCCGGCGCGCAACTCAAAGACCAGCTTGTCTCGTGGGTATTGGGCAGCATAGTGTTGGGTTTGCTGGTGGGCGGCGCGGCCGCAATCTTCACCGCGACTGTGGTGTATTGGACCGCGCCTTCGCAGCGTAGCCTGCGCGAGCGCATTCACTTCGTCAATCAAACCTTTGCCCGGAGCGCTCAGTTTGACCGCGGGTTTGTCCGCTGGAAGATGCGCCTGGACCGGATTTTCTCTTTACTTGCAGCCGAAGACCTGGGCTCTGGAACAGTGGTCGATCTGGGCTGCGGCTACGGTATGGCGCTCTGTTTTACAGCATTTGCAGACAAGGGCCGTCGCCTGCTGGGATGCGACCTCAATGTGCATCGAATCGCCGTCGCCCGTCAGGCTCTGAGCACATTGAACGCAGAGCCGGCCGTTTGCGACGTGCGTCATTACGATCTGCCCCCAGCCGGTTTGATTCTGATTCTCGATGTACTGCAATATTTGCCCGCCGAGGAGCAGTTCGCGCTGCTGCAACGCTGCTGCTCCGCGCTCGAACCCGGCGGAAGGCTGATCTTCCGCGTGCATGACCGCGAACGCGGGCTGCGAACCTTTCTTACCCTGGGCCTGGACCGGCTGCTGTTTTCCGCCGAGCATGTCGGCGCTCGCCCCACGATTCTCTCCGCGGCGCAGTATCGCGCCACTCTGGATGAGGCCGGAATGCAGGTCGAGGAGCGCCGCTTCCGCAATCGTCTTCCGCTCGCTCATATCCTCTTCATCGCACGCCGGCCCGCAACGGAGAATGCATCATGATGGTTCGCTTTATGCGCAGGCTGGGGCAAATAGTGATCGGCCATCCAGGGATGGTGGCAGGCACTGTGCTCATTCTGACTCTGTTTCTTTATGCCAACATTCACAACCTTCGCACCGAAACCGAGTTGACCGACATGTTCGGCAGCCGTGATCCGCAATGGCGTGCTGCCAGCCAGATTGGCAAGGAACTCGGCTATGGCAATCAGCTCTTTGTATTGGTTCAGGCTCCGGAGGGCGATGGGGACAGCAGTGAGGCGATGGAAGCGATGGCCGACCAGCTCACCGCCGAGATGTCGTCCAGCGGCCTTTTCAAGCAGGAGCGCTCCGGTCTTCAGCAAGAAGAGCTGCTCAACCTGGTGCGGCTCTTTTCCTGGCACTTTCCCTCCTATACTTCGCGCGGCCAAAGCAAAACGCTGGCGCAGCGGCTGGAACCGAAGCAGATTCATGAGAACGTGCGCCGCGCGGCCACTGAACTGGTCACGCCGTTTTCCACCATGGGCGCGGATTACTTTGTCGCCGATCCGCTTGGCCTGATGAGCGTGACGGCGGGCAAAGGCGAGGGGTTCTCACAGTTCTCCAGCTTCGACCTCTCCTGGGGATCGGGAAACCGCTTTTTCAGCCGGGATCACAAAGCGCTGCTGATTATCGCCGAGCCGCGCGAGTCAGCGGTGGACTACAAGTATGCCGAGCAGATCATGCAATGGACACATGCGCACATTCAGAGCGCCGAGGCTGACCCTGAACTGCGCAGCGCCGGAGTGCGCGCCATGCCCGCAGGCGCCTATGTCTACGCGGAGCAGGACCACAAATTCATTGAGAGAAATATTCGCCGCGTTTCGCTGGTCTCCATCATCGGCAGCCTTCTGCTCTGCTTGATCGTCTACCCCAGCCTGCCGCTGCTGCTCCTCTCGCTGCTGCCCACCAGCCTGGGCATTTTGTGGACCACCGGCATCGCCAGCTTCTATCCCGGCGAGGTGAATCTGATCAGCCTGTCGTTTATCGCCATTCTCGCGGGTCTCGGCGACGATCAGGTGGTGCATTTCTTTAACCGCTCGCCGCAGGAATGGGCCAAGGGGGGCAGCTTCAACGCGGCCATGCAGCGCACTTATGAAACCACCGGACTGAGCATCGTTCTCTGCACCCTGACCGCGGCCTCCGCCACGGTCGCGCTGGCCACCGCCGGTTTCAAGGCGCTGGCCGAGTTCGGTTTCATCCTGACCGTCGGCATGTTCATGATGATGATTCACACGCTGCTGACGGTGCCCGCGCTGATGCAGCTGTGGAGCCGCCACATCCGGCCCTTTGCTCCGGCGGGGATCACCTTCCGTTTTCTCCCCGCTGTGGCGCGCAGCTCGCTCAACTTTGTGGGCCGGCACGCTCGCTGGGTCGTGGCGGTTGCAGCCGGCCTGTTTCTACTCTCCGCCCTTACGCTGCCCGCCATCAAAATGGGCGGCAGCTTCGCCGTCTTGGGCGACGCCGGCAGCCCGGCGGTTGTCGCGCAGAACCTGCTCTCGGCAAAGTTCGGCATTGAGGGCAGCCCCACACTGTTGCTGATTGCCGGCAATGAGGAGGATGTGCTGCGCCGGAGTGAAAACCTGACCGCCGGCCTGGAATCCTATCGGCAAAGCGGCGCCCTCAAATCCGTTTTCTCTCCCACCCAGTTGATTCCCTCCCAGGAAGCGCAGAGGCAGCGCGCTGCATCGCTGGCTTCCATCGACCTCAGTGCTTCGGCCCGCGCCCTTGAGGATGCGCTCAGCGAAAACGGCTTGCGCACAGAGCCTTACCGGCCTTACCTTGAGCAACTGCGCAAACTGGGAGAACACGCAGAGCCGATCACCTTGGAGTCAGCCGCGCCCTACCTGCCTGCCGGCCTGCTCGACAACAGTCTGCGCAGAACCCCCGATGGCAATTACGTCGCCGCGATCGCTTTTTATACCGCCAACCCCGATGCCCACGAAGCCATTCCCGAGGCGGTGCTCGACTCCTGGCGCGGCCGGTACGGACCCTTCGTGGAATTTTCCTTCGACAAAATCAATCGCGACTTGCAGAGCCAGGTGTTGCATGACAGCCGGCAGGCTCTGCTGTGGACCGCCGCGGCCATCGTCTTGATCGTCTATCTTACCTTCCGCAATTGGCGCATCACTCTGCTGGTGCTCATGCCGATCGTCTTCGCCATAGTGGTCACATTCGGTCTGTTACAACTAGCCGGGCATCACTTCAGCTTCATGTCCGTCACGGCCATCCCGCTCATTATCGGCATCGGCATCGACAATGGGATTCACCTGGTGCGCCGCTATCTGGAAAGCTCACCCAATAGCATTCTCGATGTCGCCAAGGCCTCCGGCGCGGCGCTCATTCAGTCCAACCTGACGACCATCATAGGCTTTGGCGCATTGCTGGCTTCGACTTTTCCGCCGCTGGCCGAGATGGGGCTGGTAACTTCCCTGGGTGTTGCACTAACCCTGGCTGGCGGCCTTTGGCTCATTCCCGGGGTAATTCTGATTGGAGGAGAAAAACAAGCAAGTCCCGCACTGACGCGCCTGTAAGTTAATTTTCTCTTTTTCTTTCCATTCGATCCGCTAAGTTCGCACAAGCATGAGGGCTTTCGTGTAAACTTTACAAAACTTGGATTTGGCATTGGAAGGCGCACATTGAAGACATTCGTGAGCGACATAACCATAGACACAGTCGCCTCCCTGTGCCCCCGCTGCGGCAAGCCATCCCTTTCGACCATCTTCGATCGCGAGGGGAAGGTTTACCAGCGCTCGGAGTGCCCCTGCCACGACGCCAGCGAGAATTTAATCTTTTCCGACACGGCGCTGTACCGCAAACTGGATGAGTGGAACACGCTGGTTTTTCCCGAAGCCGACGCTGCGCTGATGCCGTCCACTCCAGGCTGCTGCGACGTCGGGATGGGAAGCCAGAACGAGCCGTGCCTGGCTGTCATCGACATCACCAACCACTGCAACTTCAAGTGCCCCGTATGCTTTGCCGAGGCCAAAGGGGAAGGCAGCCACTACTTTCTCGAGATGGAAGTGGTGGTCAAGATGCTCAAGGCGCTGCTGAACCGGCCCGTGCCTTGCCGCAGCGTCCAATTCTCCGGTGGCGAGCCAACACTTCACCCCGATTTTCCCAAGATCCTTCGCGCCGCCCGGGACCTTGGTTTTACCCATCTTCAGGTGGCCACCAACGGCAGCCGCTTCGTCGATCCGGACTATGCAAAGCTCTGCGAAGAATCGGGCCTGCACACGCTCTATCTCCAGTTCGACGGCATGAGCGACGAAATCTATCTTAAGATGCGCGGCCAGCGCCTGCTGGATAAGAAGATAGCCGCCGTGCGCAGCATCGAGCAGACGAATATGCGGCTCGTGCTGGTGCCAACGATCATGAGTTCGGTTAATGTCGATCAGATCGGGCCGATCTTTCAGTTCGCGCTGGAACACAACAAGTTCGTCACCGGCATCAGCATTCAGCCGGCCGCGGATGTGGGCCGCATTGCGGTGGCGACGGACGGCGCCGAGCCTTTCAATCTGGCCGCCATGGCCCGCGCATTTGGCGAGCAAACCGGATTGACTCGCTTCCCCGACGACTGGTTTCCGCTCAACTCCATCTCGCTCCTCAGTCGCGCCATCGAACGCGTCCGCAACGAGAAGACGCATCCTCCCCTCAGCGACGCGCATTGTTCCATCGGCACCTTCTTCTACGTGGACGACAACAACAAACCGTTTTGCCTGAGCAGCTTTTTTGATCTCGACCGCTTCCTGCGCGGCATGGCCAAGATCAAACCGCAGGCGGAACAAGGGCTGATCGCGCGCCAGATATCCAAGATCCGTCAGTTTGGCCAATTGTCGCAGTGTCTCGATCTGCGCAAGACCCCTCCTGGACTCACTTTCCAGCGCCTGCTGCGCAGTTTGGACGCATGGGAAGACAAGCATGAAGGCCGATCCGAAGGATGGGCGCAGCGTGGCTTCAACGGCATCTTCGTCGCCGGTATGCATTTTATGGATGCGCACAGCTACAATCTGCGCCGTCTCAGGCGATGCATCATTCAATATGTAACCACCGATGGCGAACTGGTTCCATTCTGTAGTTACAACGCCGGAGCACGGCTTCGCGATAGCGAAGAATTGACACGCGTCGCCGGTAAGGTTCCGCAAGGTGGTAATTCCGATCACGCCGCAATGACCGGCGAGCTACCGATGCAGGCAGACTAGGGTCGCTCTCCCGTTTGCGTGGCGTTTCGGCGTATGTGCGATTTGCCTCTCAGCCCCTGGTGAACCGCTCGAGCTTCCCAACTGCTTTAAAGGCCTTTGGTCACAAATGATGATGAATTCATCCGTTTTTTCGGCATTTCTTCCCTCCTCCAGAAGATCAGGTTTGCAGCGCATCGCTGCTTTCATGCTCTTTTCCGGTTGTGCGCTGGCAACCGCAACGGCGCAAGCCGGTTTGCCTCGCGATATGGTCTCGCTTCCCGCGTCGCCCAGTGGTCAAGGCTCGAGCACAAGCCTCGCTGCGAACCTGAAAGAGGCAAACCAATGTCGTGAAGACTCGACCATCGTGCTGCCGAAGGTCGTCTTTCAGTTCGGTGCAGAGGGCGACACCAACCGTCAGTTCGCTGAGCAGGCTCAGGCCATCCAGAGTCTGCCGGCAAGCGCGCAGGTCTGGCTGCATGTCGCCATTGCCCCCGAAGCGATCACCGGCAAGGAGACCGAAAAACAGCTTACCGAGCAGGTTGACGGCTTTCTGAAACAGGCGCCTCTCTCTGCCTCCGTAGTGCGCGGAGTTATCGTGGAATCCGGCGCGCCGCAAACCACTCCCAATTCCTATGTCTTCGCGCTGCTGCGTCTGGCGGTCGCCGCCAAGTCCGGTAATTCAGCCTTGCGGATCGCGATTCTCTTCCCGTCTGGTTTCATCTCTCAATACGGCGACATCGTCAAGCGGCTCGCCCTATATTCCGATTTGCTGGGCACAACCGACGCGCAGGGATGGCGCTCAGACGCCGCCTGGGTTGCCGGGAACGCGCTCAACAAGCCCTTCATCCTCAAGTTGGAGAGCGGTTCTGCCTCCACGGCATCGTATCTCTCCGCAGCGCTGGCGTCCTCCGGTTCCGCAGTCGAGATGTTCTGGTCAACTCCGCCCGATGCCGACACCGCCAATCGACTCTGCTCGGCCAATAGCTTCCTGGCGCATTCAATTCCCGCCAGCCTTCTTCGCCTCAATGGCAATGTGCTGCCTTTCACGCTTACGGTGGACGGCGCAAAGAGCGACGAGGCCGGCTGGTTCGGCGGCGGGCAATCAGGAGATACGGTTGTGCTCGCGCCGGTTCACGGCCTTTCCGGTCATCCCAGAACGGTCATCTTGCACGGCACGGCGAAGGCGCAATACGAGATTCAATGGTTCGACGCGGAGACCGGAAGTCGCATCCCGGCAAGCGAGCCGGTCAAGAGCGACGAGGGCCTGACCGCAACCTGCGCTTGCGGCAGCCAATTTGTCCTGATAGGCATTCGCAAGAAAAGCACTGAGGCCGCGGCGTACAACCAAGTCGAAGTCAAGAGCGGAGTTGACCTCACCGTCGAAGAGATTATCGCTCGGTGGCAGCAGTATCGCGAAAACCAGAACCGGCGGCTGGATAACTATCAGGCATCCAGCTTCATGAACCTTCACTTTGAAACCACAACCGTGACCCAGGCGTTCGACATATCGATGCGCCTCAGGCAGTTTTCCGAGCGCGGCAGCAAAACGGAGTTGGAGCAGACCGAGTTCTACGTCAACGGCGTCAAGTTCAGCAACAAGCACGAGTTTCCGCTGCCCCAACTGGAACCGGAAAAGGTTCTCTCACCGCCGCTGGAACTGACGCTGAACGAGCGCTACACATACAAGCTTCTGGGAACGGAACGGATCGAAGGCTCGCAGTGCTACGTAGTGGGCGTGGAACCCAAGGCGCAAGACGAGAATCTATACAGCGGCAAGATCTGGATCGATGGCGTCAGCTTCCGCGAGGTACGGCAGACGCTGAGCCAGCGCGGCGCAAAGAGCAACGTCGTGGTCAATACAGAAACGCAGAACTTCTCTCTGGTGAATGACACCCAGGGCAATCAGTACAACCTGCTTCGCTCCGTCTCCGCGCAGCAGACGCTCAATGCGGCGGGGCGCGATTTTCTCCTGCAGCGGACGTTGCAATTCTCCAACTACGCCATCAATACTCCGCGCTATCAGGAAGACCTGACGGCCGCGCATCGCTCCGACGCGCCCATGTATCGCGACACCGACCAGGGCCTGCGCGAGTTAAAGATCAAAGGCGGCGAGCGCGTGCTGCAGCAGACCAGCGACAAGCGCGTCGTTTCCCTGGTGGGCGGCGCAATGTACGAGGGAACCTTCAACTTCCCCATCCCCATCGCGGGCATCAGCATGGCCGATTTCGATTTTCGGCACACTGGCGCGCAGCTTTCCACCTTTTTTGCCGGACCAATCCTGGCGACGGACCTATCCAAACAGTACGCAACCAAGTACCGCCTGGCAGTGGATTTGGCGCTCTCCGCGCTGCCCGGCGAGAACCGAATTTACAACGGCAATGTGGAGAATATCGGGGAAGAGATCTGGGCCTGGGAGCAAACCATTGGAGGCCGCGCCTCCTGGCAGGCCACCCCTCACTTCAGCGCGACCGCGTTCACTTATCTGGCCTATGACATCTACCGCCGGACCAGTGACACCTCCAATCTCTATGCGTTGCCGCGCAACGGCGTGGCACTGCTGCCCGGAGTGCAGCTTCGCCTTACCGAAAAGGGCTATATCTTCACCGCCGACGGCACCAAAGGTGAACGCATCGCATGGAAGCAGTTTGGATGCGAGGCATTGTCTTCGCTCTGTGCCGAGCAGTCTCTGCCATCCAAGCTGCCGTTGCCGCAGAGCGCCTACACCCTCTACGACGCCGACCTCAACAAGGATTACTATTTCGGCAAATTCACCAAGGGAGGATGGGATATGGCTTACTACGGCGGAGATCAGTTAGATCGCTTCTCGCGCTACTTCCCTTCCTTCTTTTCCAATCCGCGTATCCACGGCATTCCCGGCGGCACCGATTCCTTTGACGCCATCGCCATGAGCAACGTCCACTACGGCTTCAACGTGATGGACCTGATGAAGTTCGAGGGCATGTACAGTTATGCGCGCGCGCGCAACCTGGACGAGTCCAGCCACTTCCGCAAGTTTGACGGACTGGAAACCAACTTCAACACTGCCGGTCCCGCGGGCACCTTGGTCCAGGGCACAGTCTCCTATGCCCTGGATGGAAACATCGCTCGTTATAACTCCCGCTGGGGTTTTACAGTCATGGTCTTCAAACCGTTCTAATGAAGCTATGACTAAGTCAGTGTTTTGAAAGGGCACGGATTTATCCGTGCCGCAAAGGCTGCAAAATTAAGACTGGCTTTAGCCCCTGAGGGAATGTCTCTCTCACAGAATGTACTTAATCAGAGCCTCTCTAGTGACCGCCAATGACGACTGACAAAAAAACGGCGATGGTAACAGGAGCCTCGGGCACTCTGGGCGCGGCCATGGCGCAGGCTCTGGCCGCCGCGGGATGGCGCGTGGCCGTTCACTATCATCACAGCCGGGAATCCGCCGTCCGCGTTGTAGGGAAGATTCTTGCCGCCGGCGGAGAAGCGTTGGCCGCCGCTGCCGATCTCTCCAGCAAGGAGAGCGCAGCCGCGCTCTTTGAACAAATCGAGAAGCGCTTCGGCCCCGTCGATTGCCTGGTCAACAACGCGGGCATCAATCGCGATGTGCTGCTGGCCTTCATGTCGGAAGATCAATGGGACGAGGTCATCGACACCAATCTGCGCGCCACTTATGTTTGTTCGCGCCTGGCCGTGCTAGGCATGATGCGCAGCGGGGGCGGAAGTATTTGTAACATCGTTTCTCCCAGCGGCATTCGCGGCCAGGCCGGCCAATGTAACTACGCAGCGTCGAAGGGCGGCATCATCGCCTTCACCAAGTCGCTGGCGCGCGAGGTGGGCCGCTTCAATATTCGCGTCAACGCCGTCTGCCCGGGCGTAGTGCCCAGTCCCATGTCGGCCAAATACATCGAGAAAGAAGAAAAGCGTCTGCTCACTGAGATTCCCCTGGGCCGCTTTGGCAAGCCGGAAGAGATCGCTCCTCTGGTAGTCTTCCTATCCTCGCCGCAAGCAAGTTACATCACTGGCCAAGTGATCGCGGTTGATGGAGGGCTGATCTAACACATTATCTCGGAAGATTTTTTATCGTGATCAACGAGTTGGCGCATGACTCCCCACTGTCGCATCCTGAAGCGCGTGCAGTGCTATAATTCGCGGAAGTTGAAAACGGTGTCCAAACTGCTTTGTAAACAATCAGGAGAATGAAGATGAAACGACTTCTTTGCTCATTTCTGGTTATCGTTGCGATTCTTCTTCTTGCGCCCAGTATGAACGCAAGGAACTACCTTGATAAGCGGGGCAAGACGTGGCTTGACGCTCACGCGAACGCGGCTCTGATTAACGTTGACGGTAACTGGTATGCCAGGGAATGGGGGCAGATCGTCCTGAACCAGACCAAGAACAGCAGAGAGGTTACCGGAAACGGCGATGGCTGGGACATCACAGGGGTGGTCAGCGGCAAACAACTCTTCCTGCTTTTCTCCAGTCGCGGGGGAATCGTCTATTCTGCCATACTGAGCGGCGACGACGAGAAGAGCCTTGATGGAAGCTATATTAAGGGCCTCTTCAAGGAGAACACAAAGGGCAAATCTATGCACTTGATCAAGAAGTAGCACGGAGTTTGAAAAGGAGAAATGAACATGAAGCGTTTCGTCATTCCCGCAGTATTGTTCTCGTTCTGTCTTGCGCTTCCGCTGCACATGATGGCGTTGCGTCACAAGGTCAAGGAGTACAACTATAAGGAAACCACAACCAATATGAGCAAAATGCAGCGCATTTTTATAGGTGGGATCAATCTGCCTACGGAAGAGGGCGCCCTGTATGGATACGAGAAGGCAGGCTGGATTGAATTGATGGCAGGTTTGAATCAGAAGCTATCTCGTTGCGTACTCGACCGTGACGTCACGGTCGCCAAAGACAAAGACGACGTGAGTACCGCCGGGTATGATCTCTATATCAAGTTTCGAGATGTAAATATCGACTATGAATACTATCACCTCATCGTTGGCATTCGATTCATTGACCCCAAGACTAATACCGAAATCGCCATGATTCCTGCACGGCCCTATTACGGAAACGATTGGGGATTTAAAGGCTTCATGAATGCAGCGCTGGACCAAGTATGCAAGAAGGTGCAGGTGGAGGTTACTGGTGAATTGAAGGGCAAGAAATGAGCCTTTTAATGCACCTGGAAATCAGGAGTATCAATCGAAAGGAGAATTCACATGAAACGGCTTGTTGTTCTCGTCGCATTTTTACTGCTCTGTCTTACTCCACATCTGAATGCGGGTAAGCTAGAAGATCAGGGCAAGGCGTGGCTTGATGCGCAAAACGATCCTGCGGCAATCAATGTAGATGGCACGTGGGTTTCGGACGCGTTTCATGATTTGCACCTGAGCCAGGATACGGGAAGCAGAGACGTTCAAGGTGTCGGTGGAGGATATGGACTCACGGGTGTAGTCAGCGGCAAGAGTCTATACCTTCTTTTCACTTCCGGCCGTACTGTAGAGTATTGTGCTGTCCTGAAATCAGGAAGTGGAAATAGTCTGATGGGCACTTACTCGAACAGGGTTACGCGGTTGAGGTTTGGATCAGGTCTTTGCCAAGGGAAGAGCAGACCAATGTTCATGACAAAGAAATAGCCAAAGAATGATATAGACCTCTAATGCCTATGACAACTCTTCAGCGGCCAGCCGTTTACGCCCGGGAAACGGCAACACCCGCTTGAGCAGGCTCCAGCGGGTGTCTTGAAATGGATCGGAGTTATCTCCGTAGATGGGATGGTACGTCTCGACGCGCTGGCGGCCGGGAATCTCAATGCCAAAGTTATTTAATTGTAGAAACTGGCGCATCTGTAGTTTGTAGCGTCCCTCAATGCCGAAGATAAGTTCGAGCAGCCGTTCGTTGAGCCAAACGATATGGCGGAAGCCGAACTCCCACAAATAGGTATAGCCTTTGAAAAACTTCCAGTCTCCGGGAGTGGCGCGCCACATTCCTATCACTTCGCGCCGCGTCTTCCAGCGCACGAAGTTCAATTCCGCGGGAGCAAGCTGGCTGGTTCGCACATTGCTGAAGTAGCCGTCGTACCAGCGAAAGTCGGAAAGGTTGGCGACGCGTTCGCCGGCAATCATCTCGTCCCGAATCGGCGTTCTGGGATACGGGGTCATGATCTGATCCATAATGCTGGTGATGCCCATCTTCTTGATGAACTGGTAATTCTCGCGCAGGCTCTCTGCGTCGTCCTCGGGCAGCCCGTTGATGATGCCGGCGACAACGATGATGCCTTCTTTCTGCAACGCAGTTACGCCGCGCTGGATGGTGTCCAGCGTGTTGGGTTTGTGCATGGCGCGCAGGTTCTTGGTGGAAGCGTTTTCGATTCCCAGAAAGATGGAAACAAAGCCCGCCTCGACCATCTTCTTGGCAATATCCGGGCGATGCGCAAAGCCGATGGGGCTGGCCTGAGTGGTAAACATCAGGTTCTTCAGTTTGAGGCGGATGACGCCGTCGCACAACTGCTCGAAGCGGTCCATGTCGAGAGTGATGTTGTCATCCGTGCAGAAGATGTGGCGCGCGCCGCGGCTATAAGCGTCTTCAATGTCGGCCAGCACGCGTTCCAGGGGAAACAGCCGGAAAGAACGGCCATACATCTCGCGAATGCTACAGAAGTTACACAGATTCAGGCAGCCGCGCGAGGTTTCGATGACGTCGGCCTGGCGGAAGTACATATGAAAGCCCTTGGCCACGCGCTTGTCCCGCGCCGGAATGCGAATGCGCGCGAGGTCTTCCAGAGGCCGCGCGGTATTGTGACGGAAGACGCCGTCCTGCTTGTAGGAGAGGCCGAGTACCTTGTCCATCCCCGTGCCGCCGGCTTCGATGCTGTCCAGCATCTCGCCGAATGCAAAGTCGCCCTCGCCGCGCATGAGGAAGTCCCACAGGCCCACGTCCTGACCAGTGGCGATGGATTCGGAGAACAACGTGGCGTGGTAGCCGCCCAGTACGGTGCGGATGCGGCTATCGAACTGCTTGGTCAGATAGGCAAAGCCGGCCGTGGTGTCATATTGAAAGGTCATGGAACTGAAGCCCACGACATCCGGCTTGAAAGTGCGCAGCAGTCCGAGGAAGCGCGGCACGGCCTGGTTGCGCCACACCACCATGTCGGCCACGCGCACATCGTGATTGTCGATCTGTCCGGCGATGGTGGCCATTGCCAGACTGGGCGGCTCCCACTGACGGCGCGGAACCCATGGCGATGTGGCGGGACTTTGAACCAGCAATGCTTTCATTGGACCTCGATCTGACTGGCGCCCGTCTTCAGAGAGACGCAACAAGATTTACTGCAACAGCATATCGAATTTAAGCCGGACTAATATCCGTCTTGCTGCCGGAGAGTTTTGCGCGGATTAAGGACGCAATCCGTTCCACCGTATCCAACGCATGAACGTCAATCTCGCGCGGCATGAATTCAATGGCGTAGTGGTTTTCGATGAAGTCGACCAGGCCGAGCATACCAATGGAATCGATGATGCCGCTGGTGATAAGAGGCATGGTGTCCGTAATCGCCTCAACGGGTGAATCGGGCAGATAGTGGGCTGCGACAAACTTCCTGATTTCGGTCTCAATCTCCACGCTTTAGTCTTTCCGCCATCTTGCCCAAGGCGAGATAATCGATTTTGCCGCGGCTGCTCTTGGCGATAGCATCCAAGAAGACGATGCGATCAGGCAACATATAAGACGGCAATCGGCGCCCGCAGTGGACTTTGATATCTGCCGTGTTCACGGCGCCGGGCGAGCTGAGACGAACAAAGGCCGCAATCATTACAGCCTCTTGTTCGCCCTCGACGGCAACCACAGCAGCTTCCAGTATATCTTCATTGGATAGCAGCGCGGCCTCGATCTCTCCCAGTTCGATGCGAAAGCCGCGGCGCTTCACCTGGCGGTCGAGGCGCCCGGCAAACAGGTAGCTTCCATCGGGAGCTACTGAAACGCGGTCTCCCGTACGGTAATACAAAATGCCATCGAGCATGACAAAGCTGCGCTTCGTCTCATCAGGACGATTCCAGTAGCCGCGCATAAGAGAATCGCCACCAGCCAACAGTTCCCCGCTGCCGGCGTCGATCCGCACAGCGGCATAGGGGCAGGGATAGCCAATGGATAAAGGTTGCGAGCCATCGAATTCAGGCGGCACACTACGCCATGTCACCACATTGGTCTCGGTAGGGCCATAGAGGTTTGCGCAAAGCGCCTCGGGAACCGCAGCTCGCAATTTGACCAGGGCGGGCGCGGGAAAGACCTCGCCGGCGAAGAGAATCAGGCGCAGTTGAGGATAGCAATGAGCGGCCATGTGCCCTCCCTGCAACATGCCGGCAAGGATGGAGGGCACGGAGTACCAGCAACTGATGCGGGACTCGCGCACAAACTGCACCAGAAAACGCGGCATCCACACGATATTGTCGGGGACCAGCACCACTGTCGCGCCACACAAGGCCATGTTGAAGATGTCGAAGGTGGACAGATCAAAGCCCAGCGGCGAGGGACAGGCGATGCGGTCGCCCGAAGAGATTTGAAACTCCTGCGCGGTCCAGCGAACGAAGGCGCCCACGGCGCGATGAGAAAGCTCGACACCCTTGGGCCTTCCCGTTGAGCCGGAGGTGAAGAGGATGAACGCCGTGTCTTCGGCCGTCAATTGGGGCAAAAGCGCAAGATCGGTCTCAGTTTCTTCCGGCGTCAGCCACTCGATGCAAGCCCCGCTACCCAAATCGACGATGCGGGGCCCCGCTTCACCGGCCTCGATCAGCAGTCGGGCCCCGCACTCGGCCAGAACCGCGTCGACACGCTCCTGCGGCCAGCGCGGATGAATGGGAACATAGATAGCTCCGGCCAGCAGCGAGGCGAAGACCGCCACAATTGCGTCGGTGTTCTTCGGCAACGCCAGAGCGATACGGTCCCGCGGCTGAATTCCGTGTTGGCAAAAGCGCACGGCCAGCGATTGAGTTTGTGCGAGCAGCTCACCGAAGGAAGTAACCCGATCCTCCTCGATGATGGCAATAGCATCAGGCGCGAGTTCCGCGCTGTGCCGCAGCCATTCGTGCAGCAGTTCGCTCTCAGGCCCGGGCAAGCGTTACCCCCCAGGTGAAACCGATGCCCGCCGATGCAAACAGCAGCAACTGACCGGGACGAATGAGCCCTTCGCGCCGCAGCTCCGCATAGTTGATGACCAGGTCGCTCGCGAAGGTGTGGCCAAACTCGGCCATGCGGGTGAGCGGCAAACCGCCCTCGGGCAGCCCCACCATTCTGCGGAAGCCCTCGCGATCGCGCCGGCTGAGGTTCGAGTAGATGAAATGATCCACATCGCTCAAGCGCAGCCCGGCATCGGCCAGAACCTTATTGGCCAGCCGGAAGAGATGCAGATAAAAGATGGGCATCACCTTGTGCTCGATCATGAGCGCGTCTACGGTAAGTTGAATATGCCCTTCGTTCCGGGCGACGCCAATGGCCTGGTGCAGATGGCCCAGTGTCATGACTTCGACACCCAACACCAGTGGTCCCTGCGCGCCTTCGCGCTGGAGCACGACGGCACTGGCGGCGTCGCCCTGCACGGTGATGGGTAGCAGCGAGCGGTTGTCGGGGGGCGCGGCATCGCCGGTGACCAGCAGCGCTGTCCGAATGCGTTCGTCCATGCTCATCCAGCCAAGCGCAGTCTTCAGGGCCAGATGCAGCGCGCCGCATCCGCCCGCCCGGAAGCTGAGATTCATTGAAGTCTCCGCCCCAAGATCGACGCTGAGCCGGTGAGCAAAAGAGATGGATGGAGAGTTCTCGCCAGGGAAGGTGCTGTAGTCCAGGATAAGGTCAATGTTGCTGCCTGAAATCCCGGCCTCACCGATGGCCGCCGTTGCCGCTTTCAGAGCCAGATCATAGGGCTGCTCGTCCCCACAGACGCGCACGCGACCGAGTCCAAGATTGCCCAGGGCCCTTTCTCTGGCCAGGGGACTCAGCGGCGCCAGCGTGGTTTCCACCCTGAGCCGCTCGCGCTCCAGAATATCTGCCACGTCCTCCTCGTCGGGAGGCACGGCGTAAGCGGCCGCTGCGATGCGTACATTCAAATTCAAGATAGCTCCAATCGCAGCGCGGCATAGCCGCCGTGAGCGGATGCTCCCGAGAGAAGCGCCTGGCCACGACCGGGACGCGTGCTCAGTGCCAGCAACAGGTGCAGAAGACCGCCAGCTTCCCCCATCCCTGTCGCAACTGGCCGCGCAGGAATAATCACCGACCCACCAACCAAGTTGCGGCCCGAATCGGTCAAGGAAGCTGAAGCGCAAGGCGCGCCATTGCCAGCGCAGATGGTGAAGTCCAGTTGGACATCTCCCAGCAATTGACGCACACGGGCTTGCGCATCGCCTCCACTCGCCCAGCACCCCGCACCGAGAGTGGCATAGGAATGAGCCGCTGGCCTGCCCACCGGCTCCAACACCATAGCCACCACGCCCTCGCAAGGGACAAACCCACCCGCAGCTGACATCGGCTCATTGCAAAAACAGGCCGGCGAAAGCAGATGGGCCGCTTCGTACCACTCGTAAACCGCCTGAGTGAGCGTGTCTCCAGCTAGCACAATGGCCATGTCAGCCTGCCCATAACGCAGCAGAGACGCGGCCTGAAGCAGCGCGCTCTCTGCCGCAAAGCTCTTGCTGCTGACGGTCAGGTTGGGTCCGCGCAGATCGTGAAAGAGGGCCACGTGACTGGCCGGAGCATTGCTGAGCGTCTCGGGAAAGGTGATGGGGTCGGTCCCCGCCCAGCCGTTTGTAGCGGCGCTTTGATAGAAAGCCTCCGTGAGTTCGACGCAGCCAAATCCGGTGGCGAACAAGACAGCGATGCGGGAGCGATCCATCTGTCCCAGGTCGATGCCCGCGTCGCGCAGAGCCAACGACGAAGCCACCAGGGCCCACGCCGAGAGACGATCCAACCGTCGCGTCTTCAGGCCCGGCACAATGCTGGCGGGACGAAACGGTTCGACCAGAAAAGCCCGGCGCAATCCGGGAGTGGCCCAGGCGGTGATCACGCTCGGTTCCAGAGGCTCCGCCGAGATAAGTCCGGCCAGCGGGCCATAAGGTGTAACCGAGCCGATTCCGGTGAGCACGGGCAAGGCTGTCTTCATAAGCTGTGGCTCCCGAAGACCAGCGCGGCGTTACTGCCGCCAAAGCCGGCAGAGACCGACATGGCTACAGGCAGCGGTTCGCGGCGTAGTTCGCCACGCGCCCAGTCAACCTTCGAGCTCTCAATTGGGTTCTCCAAACGCAGTGTGGGAAATAGCGCGCCCGCCTGCATGGCCGTGATGGTGATGGCTGCCTCCAGCGCGCCGGCCGCCCCCAAACAGTGACCGAAGTAGGATTTTGTAGATGAAACTGGAATCGGCCGGCTGCGTCCATGGAAGGCGTTTTCATAAGCGTGGGTTTCCGCAATATCGTTCAAGGGCGTGCCCGTGCCGTGCGCGTTCACATAACCGACCTCATCGACGCTGCAAGCCGCCATCTCCAGGGCGCGCTCGATGCAAGCTGCCAGCCCAATGCCGTCCTTCTGCGGTGCTGTCGGGTGAGATGCATCGTTGGTCATCGCCCAGCCCCGCAATACGGCTAGAATCCTGGCGTCGCGCTGTTGGGCGTGAGCCAAGGTTTCCAGCACGAGAACGGCGGCGCCTTCTCCCAGATTCAGCCCTTTGCGATCCTGGCTGAAGGGCCGGCAAGGCTCCTGATCCAATGCCTGAAGCGAATTGAACCCGCTCAGGGTGAACGGGCACAGCGCGTCGCTGCCCCCGGCGAGAACCATCGGAGCAGCCTCATCCAGCAGCATATTGGCAGCCAATGCAATGGCCATTGCACCCGAAGCGCACGCCACCGAAACGGCGCAGGCTGGCCCCAAAATGCCCAGATGCTCTCCCACCGAAGCGGCCACCCGCGACACTGAATAGGATGCGGCCCGCGACAATCCGCCGTGCCGATACCAGGCTGCCGGCCCCCTTGAAATCTCCGGATCAATCTCGGTCAGACCGGCGACCGTGCTTGCCATCACGATGCCGCTCTCGCGCAAGTCAAAGCCGGACAAACCCTCCACTGCATCGCGCGCCGCCGCCATCGCCAGCCGGTCGGAGCGCGAGTAGTGATGCCCTTCAACCGGAGGCGGCAAGGCGTTGACCACGGCAACAGTTCCCTCAAAGCCCGGATACAACTCCGTTGCCTGCCGCAGGCAACACTCGCCCCTCAGCATCCCGTCCCGCAGGCTGGACAAGCCTATGCCATAGGGACTGATCACGCCAATCCCGGTCACAACAATAGTTTTCTTCGCATCAATCACGAGAATGAACCGGCCAAAAATCGAAAAAGTTTACCCACTGATCATAGTAATTTGCCAACTGCGCTTCGAGAAACTCGACCGCCTTATGCAAGCCAGCCCGCTGGCCTTCGTCGCGATTGCCCGTCGAAGCGGGCAAAATCGGTTCGCCCAGCAGAACTCGATAGCGTAACCAGCCCGTGCGCACCACGAAGCCGGGCAGCACCGGCGCGCCCGAAACCTGCGACAGCAGAAACGGCCCCAGCGGAAACCTCGCGGGAGCTGAGAAAAACGTGACATCCGCGCCGTGACGCGCGTGGTAGACGCGATCTCCCTGAATGGCGACAATCTCATTGCGGCCCAGTGCCTGCAACAGCTCGATTGTGGCCCGCGCGCCGCCGCGCAGATCCACGATCCTCAACCGCTCGTTGCTCATCCGGTCGCGCAGCATTTTCTCCGCCGGCTTGTCCTCCACCACCCTAGCCACGTTGACGGGACGGTCGTGCATCTCCAGCAGGCGCGAAGCAAACTCCGGGTTGCCCAGATGCGCCGTCCACACAATCAGCCCATGGCCCGCAGCCAGACAGCGGTCGATTACCGCGGCGCCGCGTTCCCCGTCCGCCAGCATGGAACGCAGTTGCTCATGGCTGGCCTGAGGAACGCACGTGTAGGAAACGATCAGGTCGCAAAAGGAATAGAAAACGCGATAAACCTTCCATTGCAATCCCAGCCCACGCTTCCCAGAGACCCGGTGCAGATTGCGGGCCACGGCGCGGCGCTCACGCTTCAACATCAGAAAAAAGATCAGCGCGGTAACCGCCGCCAAGGGCGGCTGCACGAAGCGCGGCAGCCAGCGCATGGTAAAAAACACGATGCTCAGCGCGGTCACGTTGTGAAAGCGATGCCGGTACCAGCGCTTCAATTTCCACCCGCCTGCGTCAGCTCGCTTACCTCGTGAATCACCTTGCGCTTCAAAACCGAGTACATATGAACAATCTCCGTGTCCTCGTATCCGATGGAGCGAAGCGTTCGCACGGCGCCATTGACAGCTGCGGCGTTGCTCATGCCGAAGCGCCGATGATACTCAATCTGAATCTCATTCATCTCGTGCTTCGACAGGGTAGGCGTCCCCATCGCCATGTCGTTGTAAGAGAAGCGGCTGGTCAGTCCCAGCCGTTCGGCGTCCCAACCCGCCTCCACGGCCTGCTGATTAATCTCGCAACCGGGAAAGAAGCGCAGACAGAAGTGATACGGAAGCAGCGACGGCTTGGGCAATTCGCCCAGCCAGTCCAGGGTGCGCTGCGCCATCTCCCTCGTTTCGGTGGGAAAGCCGTACATGGTCGAGATATTGACGGCCACATTCTGTCTCTGCGTGTAGGCGATAATCTGGCGCGCCTTTTCGAGGTTAAGATGCTTGCGCACCAGATTCTGAATCTCTTCCGTGGCGGATTCCACGGCATAAGTAAACCAGACGGCGCCCGCTTCCATCGCACGATCCACAAACTTCTCGCTGGCGATATCCGCGCGCAGGCCATTGACAAAGTACATCCGCAGCTTGAATCCCGCGGCCTGAATCATGTCGAACAGATCCAGCGCACGCTTCACATCGACATTGAAGATATCGTCAACGATGTAGAAATCCCGGATGCCGTGTCGGTCGTAAAGCGTGGAAATCTCTTGAAAGATATTGGCGGCGCTGCGCAACCGGATACCCTTCCAATGACTGAAGCAATAAGTGCAGCCATAGACGCACCCCCGGCTCGTCAGCAGCACTCCCTGCCGCCGGTGATTGTAGGCGTAGCTAAGCTGGCTCCGGTACTGATCGATATCGATCAGGTCGTAGGCAGGGAAGGGCAAACTGTCAATTCCCGCATTCTGCTGCCGCTCGGCGTTCTCCACCTCCCGGTCACCGTCCCGGTACAGAACTCCCGCGACCGTGCCGGGAGACGCGCCGGAAAGCAGTTCAACAAAGACCTGTTCTCCTTCTCCTTGAACGGCAATTTCCACTTCCGGCACTTCTTCGAAGAGCCGATGCTTGTAGGCCTTAACTATCGGCCCGCCGACCATCAGCGTGGCGTCGCTGTTGGCGCGCACCAGCGAGGCAACGCGCTGTAGTTCCTCGAGAAAAAACGCGATCGACCGGAGGCCGACGATATCGGGTTGAAACTCCCGCAGGATGCGCTGAAATCGTTCGTCGTCGGGGCAAGTGAGCGAGGATTCGACAATGCGCACTTCCACGTCTGGCAGTGCCGCGCGGGCGCTGGACGCCAGATACATAAGACCAAGCGGGGGCACATGCATCTCGTAAGGCATGGTCGTGCCCACCCACTTGTTCATGTTGTTGCATTCGACCAGCAATACCCGGGAGCATCGCGTTCTCTTGCTGGTCGGCATGGCCGGAATCGCTCCTGAAGGTTTATTGCTTGGCGGCGACTTTGGCCTCGACGACCGCAGCCAGAGTTCGGATGCTCTGCCAGGAGCCTTCGTCGAACTCGCCCTCTACCAGCTTGATCCCAAAGCGTCTCTCAATCTCCAAAATGAGTTGCAAAATATCGATGGAATCGATCTCAAGATCGCCCCCCAGCAACTGTTGATCGTCGCTCAGGTCTTCAGGCGTCTTGTCCTTGATCCGCAAACCGGAAATAATAATCTCTTTGAGTTGTTGCGCAGTGTTTTCCATGGCGATTTCTCGTCAAGAATAGCACGATGCGCCAATAAACTCGCGGCTCTCCTGCAGGCGAGCATGATTCATCGTATAACCTATTGATATAAAGTATGTTACGAGTGGATCCCTCTTGGCCGGGTTATGAAGGGCCCCAGAGTTCGCGAAACGCCGTCTCCCGCCTGCCAAGGCCACTTCCTGAACTGCCTTCGACCGCAAAATCAAACCCTCGTTACGACTAGATGGATTTTTGGCGCGGGAGAGCAGGAAAAACGGTGATTCGCAGATGGGTAGAACCGTAGGGAGCCAGAGAGATTCGCTCTACCGCCTCACTGATCTTACTCGTGCTCAGATCAGGCAAACAGGGGGTGAACTTTTGCGCGGGCTTTTCCGGATTGCTTTGCAGTTCCCAATCCTCGATTCTCCTTGCCGGCACCGTGATACAAATTGGGGGATGTTCCCAAGGGTCCAATAGCGGCCCCGGCGAAACAGGCTCTTTCTTCACCTCGACTTCGCTCGCCAGCTTCGCCTCATCCAGGGAGAGGCCATAATTCCACGCACTCTCCGGAGTGGCCTCCCAGCTCGGAAACTCTTCTGTCGTATACATTGGTTCTACCTTGGTCGTCCAGCACTCGTTGATGGGCAGCGCATACACAAGAGGACCACGCTCAATGCCGATAGCCTGTTGCGGCCATCGCGTGACGGCAATCTTCATCGGCAGACAGAGCACGATAGTATCGCCCGGACTAAAGATGCGCTGCAGCACCACAAATCCCTTGCGCGTTCGCGTTGCGGCAACGGCTGAACCGTTGATGCTGAGGCGAGGCGCATCACACCACTCTGGAATCCTCAGAGAGAGCGGAAAAGTGACTTTCTGGCCACAGTTGATCTTCAAGTGAATCTCTTCCTCGAAGGGATAATTGGTTGTCTGCACGATCTCGATGGACTGTTTGTCCACTCCCACGGTGGTCTTCAATGTCGATGGTCCATACAGAACGGCGGACAGGCCTCCATCGTCGCTCTTCATCCACATTCGGATCACATAGTTGGGAAAAATGCGATGAAAGTTGCCGCCGCAACATGCGGTGCGCTGGCCAGGATTCGGCTGATAGGCCATCATGCGCCCGCCGTGTTCTTCGAACTTGGGCCAGTTGTGGTCCGAGTCAAGGGTGGCAAGAAATTGATTGGGGCAGGAAAAGTATTGTACGGCTTTCCAGTCGTTCTTAATGGCGCCCGGCGCCGCGTTGAAGCAGGCGCGCTCAACGCGGTCAGCCCAAAGGGAATCTCCGGTGGCCATCAGCAAGTATCCCCACGACCAGGTATGGTCGCGGATGTCGCAGGTCTCATGCGAATCCAAGGAGGTGACAGGCCCGAACCACTCGGACGTAGACGGAATGCCATCGATGAGCATGTGGTGATCATAAATGCGGCGCTGTGCCGCCAGCGCGAAGTCCAGGTATTCCCGTTTGCCGGTGTACATATAGAGGATGGCAGGCTGCTTCGCTGTTTCAGCATAGGTTTCTCCGTGCGCATTGATCGGCGTATTGCCGAAGACACGCATCAGAGAAAGATCCGCATTGTCAGCATCAGCAGCGTACTTCATATACTCCTGCCAGGCATGTTCCGCCATCGCCAACAGCCGCGGCTCGCGAGTTTGCTGAAAGCACCACAACATGTCTTCGATGTTGTTGACGTTTCTCTTCGGCTTTCCATAGGACGCTGTGTCGTTCAAATAATGCCGTTGCAGCGCCAGCGCGATCTCACGCTGCATGACCGACTTCAGTAGAGTCTGCGCGTCCGAGGCGGCTGCCACGCTTCTGAAAAACACATTGTGCGGCCAGCGGTGGTAATCGCCCAGCGGATCTTGAAATAGCTCGGGGCCAAGATAGCCTTCCATATCCGGATGTGAAAGCGTGTACTCGATCGGCCTGCACGCTTTTGCTAAAAGAGCCTTGTCATCGAGCAGGATGGCAAGCCAAGTTGCTCCGTCGATCCAGTATGCTTTTTGCTCCCATGGCCACCAGGCTTCAAACTGTTGTTCGAGCATCCAGTACGCCCTTGCTGCTCTTCGGCCCAATATGCCTTGGTGAAAGGCCACGAAACCCCCGGCAGGTGGAAGCCCAATTGCGCCGCCTGCTTCAGGAGATATTCCCGCAGCCAGCCCTCCGGCCGCACGGCTCCCGGCGGCAACGCGCGCAAAGCGCCGAAATACGAAACAGGGCTGGAGTCTGCGTCAGACTCCCCCAAACGACGACCGGGAACTCATCAGCAGTGCCGAACTCATCAGCGCAAGGCGCATAAACTCCCGGCGATTCAATTCATTCTCTGCACGCTCCGGCACCATTCCCATTACTGTTTCCGCCTGCATATTCTTCCTTCCCATGACAGTGGATGACCAGGACTCAGACTCCCGCCGCAACAAACAGACACTTGAGCACTGGAGTCGGAGCCGCAATGATCAGAGCGAACAACGAGTGTCCGTGGCCCTTTTGCCTATAAGAACTCCATGTGCGCTGCTTCGCGCATCATGCGATCCATCTTGGTATAGAAGGGAGGCACCAATCAACGGAGCGTCATCACCCAGGATGGACCGGCGCATGCAAAGCTTGTCGGCAATGAGCTCGTAAGCTCTGTTTCTGACGAACGCGATCAATGGGTCCAGGAACAATTCGCGTAGTGCATTGCTGATGCCTCCGCTGATGCATATTAACTCGATGCTGTTCAAGTTGATCAAATTAACAAGCCCGATGCCGATGTACATCGCTGCTCTGTGCGTCAGCTCCAGAGCTTGTTCATTCCCCTGTTTTGCCAACTTGAACACGTCGTCAACGCTAACGTCTGAATGGTTCTTGTGCAGAAGTTCGCCAATCAGGGGAATTCTCTTTTTTGCATCGCGCACAATCGCGAGCCCGCCGCCATATGCTTCCAGGCAACCGTGGCGGCCGCAATTGCAGAGTTCCCCTTCGGCCTCGACGATTTGATGGCCAAATTCTCCGGCAGTGTTCAGGGCGCCGTGAAAGATGCTGCCCTCAAAGACCATCCCGCAACCAATCCCCGTACCGAGAGTTACACTGGCAACGCTGCGCGCGCTCCTGCCTCCGCCCACCTGGTACTCGGCCCACGCGGCCGCTCTTGTGTCCTGGGTGAGGAATACGGGGGCGTGGAATGCTCGTTGGATGATCGGGGCAATACTCACGTTTCTCCAGAACAAGTTTGGAGCGCAAATTACTATTCCGTTGGCGGAGTCGGCGGTGCCCGGCACTCCCACCCCAATGCTATTTATCTCTTCCTCCGCCAAGGAAGCATCCTTCAAAGGCTGGTTAACCTCCTCAACGATCGATTTGATAATCGCATCGCTTCCACGATTGGCATCTGTCGCTCTCTTTTTCTGGAGAAGAATCTTCCCGTCGTCATTGACGATTCCGAGCTTGATGTTCGTTCCACCAATATCGACGCCGATGTTGAGAACTTGCCCGCTCATAGACACTCCCAAGCGAATTCGCGTGCAAACGAAGAATGCCGCACGCGCATTGCGATTTCATGCTGTCCTTTAACTCACTTGCTCATAGCTTGCGATCTTCGCAATTCTCTCAGCGTGCCTGCTGCCGTGAAATGCCGTACTGAGCCAGACCTCGATGATCATCTTTGCCGGCTCAATTCCTACAACCCGCGCCCCGAGGGCGAGAACGTTGGTGTCGTTGTGTTCTCGCGAAAGCTTCGCGGAGTAGGGTTCGCTGCAAACTACGGCGCGTATGCCCTTCACCTTATTTGCGCTTATCGAGATACCCACGCCAGTTCCTCAAAACAACAATCCCTTTTCGCATTGGTTCCCGGCCACTGCCTCGCCCACGCGAAAGCCGAAGTCGCAGTAATCCACCCGCTCGGGCCCGAACGCTCCGAAATCCTGAAGTTCACAGTCCTTTTCGATTAGCCATGCCTTGATGGCTTCTTTGAACTCAAATGCCGCATGATCCGAACCTATGGCAATCACCAAGCTTTCTCCTTTCTCTTCGTTGTTCCGGGCATCACAGCAACATCGATGTAACCAGCAGAATGAGCCCGGCGAGAAAGAAGACAAACATGGTTGCGATCAACGCCTGTGTGAATTTTGACGCGCCCTTCATTTCCTTCCAGACACAAACTCCCTAGATGGCGGCGATCATGGTTCCGCCCTGGCCGAGGCCGTAGGCAATTGCCGGACTGGCAGCCTTGGAAGCAATAAAGTTGGAGGAAACTCCGACCCCGTTAATGCACCCGCCCAGTATGCCGATCAGGTGATACTTCAGAGTGCCAGCTGAAATAGTCGGAGTAAGTGGCTTTTGATCCCTTGACAGGATGGGACATCAGGTAGGTATTAAAAACCAGGTTGGAGATGAAAGATCCCGCGCAATACACCTGAACCGCGGCATAAGGTCCAAACTTACCTGGTTCAAGATGATGGAAGTCCAGCGAAATGGAACGCTGCACAAGGAAGTAAAACAACCCCATCAGGATGCCGCCGCCGAGGGCCAGGGAGATTCCTTTTACGAGTTCTCCCACTTCACTGGTTTTTCCCTGGCAATTCCGGTAGGCCAGTCCGTCCAGGATGATAGCCATCATAATCAGGGCGACACCGCTGAAGATCAGCACCGGGTTGCCTTTGGGTTGGGCGACGTAGTTAATCAGCACGCCCTCAACAAGCCCTATTCCAATCGCGATGGGGTAGGCAACGGCCATCCCCGCCAGGTCCAGGGCAGCCATGAAAAGCATATTGGCCAGGTTGAAGACAAATCCGCCCAGAATGGCCCATTGATAACTGCTCGCGCTGCCCTGCCGCAGATCTCCAATGAGACTCCTTCCTTCTGCGCCGAACGAGCCGAAGGTGAGACCGATGAGCAATGGCAGGAGCAAGTATCCGACGGCCTGATCCCAGTAGAACAGGGAGAATGGATAGGAGCGGGGTTCCATCTTGAGCGTGTTGGCCCACGATCCCCAACAGATCATAGTCAGCAGGCACAGTGCTACAGCGAGTGGGTACGAATGGACGATCATCATTGGATTTGCTCGACACCTTTCACAAGCTCTTTAACCGCAGTTATCGCTTCACTGATGGTGAAGCCCTGTTGGAAGATGCTGGATGTTCCGCCCACCAACAGGTTGGCGCGCCCGTCGCCGAGTTGAGGCACGAAATGCTCAAACTGGTGTCCCGCATAGGCCAGCGCTAGAGGCTCGGCGCCCTCGGCCACGCGGTTACCGGCTAGAACTTCAACGCCATGATCGCTCGTGAGCGCCGTCGCGTCGAGTCCAAGTTCCCGCGCCAATTCCACATTCAACTTCTCCAGCCGTGGCAACGCAACGGGTGTTGGGTCCAATCGCGCAAAGAAGTGCTCCGGCAACCGCGCATATGTGTTGTCAAAGCTGAAGCGAACCTCTAGACCGCTGGAGGCTAGAGTGGTCGGCTGCACGTTTGGGGAAGTATCGAGTGAATCCATCGTCTATTTGATGTGAGCTTGTCATTTTTGTCGCGTTCTATTTGCTCACAAAAAGTGACGTTTACGCCACGGGATTATTCCAGGCGCCATGGCGGTTGGGTAGTAATCCAGGAGAGAACATAGGAAGCGCGCCGATGGGCGATTTCTTGCCTAGTTGTCATGAGCGGACGACTTTTAGCGCCCGTTGGCTACTTTGTTGGCGTAAGACTTCCCGTTAGAGTCAGGTCGATATCGACCACTTTAGCCACTTTGAGAATGAAGATGCTGGGGTCTTTCAGTCCCCATTGAACATACGGAACAGTGAAATGAGTTTTGGCTGTGAGAGCTGTCCCCTCGATGTGAATCTGCATGGGAGCCGTCAGATCGTGCGGAGTCCCATGGAGTGTAAATACGCCGGTAACCTGAATGGTGAAATCTCCTGATGCCGGAATAGTCCCCTGATAACTCTTGGGCACGAAGGAGACATCGGCAAAGTGCGCAACATCGAGTACATCGCTGTTCATCTTTTTATCGCGGCCCTGATCGCCGCTGTTGCCGCTGCCAGCCGCGACTATCACAGATCCGGAGATGGTCTGGGCGCTGCGGTCGTAATCGATCGAACCACTCTGCACATGGAAGGTCCCATCCACGTGATGCGTATTTCCGCCTAGAGCGAAGGCGACTTTGCTTGCATCGGGATTCACGGTAAAGGTTTGATGCTGGGCGAACACAAGCGGAGCGAGGGCCAGCGAGAGTGCGAAAATCAAAGATCGTGTAATGGTCTTCATGTTCTGTCTCCTTCGGGGATGGTGTACTTATGGATTTTGATTTGGTTGTCTGATCTGCTGGGACAACCAGAGAGAGATCGACGCGATTTCGTTGTCCGACAAGTATTCGTGCCCGGGCATATCTGTTCCGTGAACGCCGAATTTAACGATCCGTGCAATGTGAATTCGCTGCTCGGCACGATCCTCTGCAAGCGAGAGATGAAGGTAAGGTCCGACCGAAAGATCGGGGGGAAGGCGCTTGAAGTGACCTGCCCAGCGCGTTTCACCGCTTGCGTCGTGGCAGGTGGAGCAGGATCGATGAAAGAGCCTCTCTCCATCACGGGCATTCGCAGATGCAACGGCGGAAGGAGATGGCTGCCAGTTATCCTCCTCTGACAGATGTTGAGGCAACCCGCTGCCATGCAGGCTTTCGAGGTAACTCACGAGATCATTGCCGCGCTGGTCGCGGAAGAGAAAGGCATAGGAAGGCATGATGGATGCGCCGCTGACCTCGGGCGGGTTGCAAAAATGCAGCTTGAGCCAGAACGGCGAACGGCGTCCGCCAACCTGGGAGAGATCGGGACCTTGACGGCGATTGCCGATCAGCGGCGGACGCTCCTGGCGGAGTTCCTGAAGAGTCTCAGCCGGTCCCCACATTAATACATCCGGCGAATCTGGACGGACATATTGTGTGTGGCAGTTGATGCAGCCTTCGGAGATATAAACTTGCCGACCTCTCTCGATCGGAGTGAGTAGCAAAGGGCTGTCACTGGCCGTAAGAATGCGATTCAGTCCAAAGGCAACCAGCAGCGTCGCAAGGGTCAAAGTAACTTCGCGTTTATGCTGCTGAATAAAAGTGTGTGACCAGAACGGCAGAATGACGACTCCTGCCGCCAGGACAAACAGAGGTGGAACGAAACCGAGGTGCTGGCCCATGCCGATGCCCATTGCGGAGCCAAACCAGCCGGCGATGGCGTAGAGCCACCCAGCTTGACATCCGCGCTCTGCCGCGGATGTGGCAGGCGCAAGCAGAGCGGGATAAGCGACAAGTGCGACAGAGTACAGCGAGACTCCAACGGGATAGAAGATGGATGCCAACGCAATTCGACGCGGATCAAGCAGCAGGCACGCGGCACCCAGCGCGAGGAATGAAACAGAGAGCACAAACACGAGGCCTCGACGGCGCAGAAGCCATACGGTCGCCAGCGCCGCCAACAGATGAAGCGCCGCGTTTAGAGAGAGGTGAATCGACCCCTCCCATGTGCCAGCTTTCAATTCTGGAGTTTTCTGAATGATGAAGAAAGCGGCAGAGTCCAGCCAGACAAGCGCGGTGAAGCAAATGAGCACACGAAGGAATGAATAGTTAGCTTGCGGAGCAGTTAGTGTTTCTTCCGGCCGCGGTTGCATTGGTGCAAAGGTTACGGCGACTCCGGCAAGGCACAACAGACCTGCCGTTGCGGCCTGCACCTCGGAGGATGCATTGAAGAATGAGGGAATATTGCAGACCAAATAGCCGACGCCAGTGCCCAGGCCAGTAAGCAGGAGCGGATTGCGATTGCCCATCCAGCAGCGTAAATGCGTGACCAGCGTGACGGTGAGCAGACCCAGCCCTGCGCCAATCAGGAACGACAGAGCGATGCATGCGGCAGTGCCGAGGGGAACGAGCGAAAGAAATGCGGCTGCTGCTGAAGAACAGAGTCCAATGCGAAGCCGCAGAGGCGGCGATGGCCAAAGGCTCAGACGTGGCGTCAGCAAGCTGAAGAGAATTCCGCCGGCGGCCATTGCGGCCATCACGGCAGTCAGGTGCGAGCCAGCCACTCCAAGACTTGCCAGCCGCTTGAGAAAAGCAAACTGCGCAAAGATCAAAAAGTAGACATAGGTAATCGCGACAAGGCTAACGCCTTGCCATCCAGATATGCGTCTGTCACCGCGCAACATGGGCAAGCCAGCCTCTGCGAAGACCAATTGCCTGAATCAGAACGCATGCGCCGTCAGCGATGGCGACGGTGAGCCAGCCTGCCTCCAGCGTGTGCGCAAGAATCTGCGTGAGGACGAAGATGGCAACGCTGGCGCGAATGGTGGCTGTCAGCAGCCAGACAATTTCCAGCCTGCATGAGTTTTCCCGGCGAATCATCAGATAGGCGCCATAGAGACAGGACAAACCAACAGAGAGAACAAAGGCGCCAATGAAGGACAGATAAACCAATGCATTGTCTGGCGCGTGCAAACGCATCATTCCGAGCGTGAACTCAGGCGCTGCAATCAGCAGCGCGCCGGTGATGGCGTCAGAGAGGCCGATCAGTAATTGATAGACGATGAGGACGGGACGACTCATCCTGTCACCTCCTGGAGAGCGTGAACGACAGAGGATGCACGAAGCAGTGTTGCCGCGTCGATGAGCCAGTCAAGGGATGCAGCCAGCATAACGACTCCAACGACGAGGCGAAGAATGTAGATCACGTTGCGCGCAACTCCGGGGAGGATCGTGAACGTGGGATCAAAGCCTTCACGCCAGCCGGCCGCTGTCATCAGCACGACGTATCCGAGTACAGCGATATTCCATCCATAGAAGGAACGTGTGCGATTGAAGATCCAGCCCTCTTCGCCGAGCAGTTGGACAAGGACGAAGATTAACAGGCTGGAAGTGAATCCAGCCATGGCTAGAAGCGAGTGGCCAACAAGACCGTCAGTGAACTTGAAGTGATCGAGAATGCCGGGAAGAAAGAGAACCCAGCCTGTAAGGACCAGTGCCGCCCACCAGCACAAGAAGGCAATGCGCCAGCGGTGCGTATTTGCATTCCAGTTGAAGGCCGCATAATACGCGGGCGTGAGCGGAATCCAAAGAAGGAGGCTGCCGAGCGAAAGGAACTGCGCGGGGCGATGATGACTGATGTCGGCGCGGCCAAGAGCAAAACAGAGGACAAACTCGGCGACCATGACTGCCCAGGAAATCGCGATAGCTTTGGACCGTCTTGCTTTGCGGCAGGTAAGTCCGAAAGGAAGCATGAGAAGAATTGCAACTACGACTAGTGAAGATTCAAGCTGGCTGGCGCCGGTTGGGCCGCCTGTGTCTGGATTGACGGCTGGATAATAGCTTGGACTGCATGCTACGAACATGATGATGGGAACAGCAAGTAGGAGAAAAAGTCCGGCGGACTTTGCACTGCGCGCATGAATGGTTGCGTACTTCCATTCACGGGCAAATGCAACCGCCAGCAGCAACCATAGAGCAAGCATGGCTAGCGGAAATAGGACACGCGCATATCCCGACCAATCGAGGAACGGCTTGCCGCTGGAAAAGCCTGAGAGCCAGGAGAACGTGCCCACGGCGAGCGCGGCGGACCACGCCCAAAGCACCGGCCTGCACCACAGCGCAAGCGGCCCGCGGTCAACACCGTAGACCTTGAAAAGGAAGCCGGCCATGGGCAGACTCGTCCAGCCATAGAGTTCCAGATTCATATGCACCATGATCCAGCGGCCATACGTCCATTCGCCAAGCAATCTGTTCAGCGCGGGAAAGATCAGCAGAATCGCGATCAACAGACCGATGGCATTGGCAAAGACAAGCCAAAACAAGGCGTGAGCCGCGGCGCTGACGACTGGCCTCGGAGCATTGCTCGGCAAAGTCAGCGCATCAGGCCTCATCAATCCTCCCGTCATGCATATCCAAGAGCCGATCACAACGCGCGGCGAGGCTGCGATCATGCGTAGCCATCACGAGAGTCACGCCCTCTGTGGCTACAATCTCCAGCAGCAATGCGAAGACTGCTGCGCTCGCATGTTCATCGAGTGAACCGGTTGGTTCGTCGGCCAGCAGAATCTTTGGCCTGTTCATCAGTGCGCGGCAGAGTGCGGTGCGCTGGCGCTCGCCACCGGATAATTTCTGGATGCGCTGGCCCAGCCGATGAGTCAAGCCCGTGCTCTCCGCAAGCTGATGCAGTCTCGCCTGCGCAGTGCCTCGATCCGTCCCGGCTGCCATCGTTGGAATGAGGCAATTCTCTTCTAACGTGAGATCGGGAATGAGGTTGTGGAGCTGAAAGACGAAGCCGACCTCATGGCGGAGAAGACGCAGCAAGTTGCGGTGGCGATTGACCTCGACGCCGTTGACCGATACCAGTCCGCGGTCGGGAGCATCGAGGCCGCCGAACAAGTGCAGCAGCGTGCTCTTTCCGCAGCCCGACGGCCCGCAAAGCGCGATCGTCTGGCCTTCGAAGGTCTCGAAGTCCACGCCCTTCAAAACCGCAATCGCACCATCGTCATAGCTCTTCCATACCCCTTCAGCGCGAAGGACGACGCGATGTTCGTTTCTCGTTTGCAATCCAGATGGAATCATTCGAAGCGCAGCGCCTCCACCGCTCGAACTCGCATCGCATAGGCGGCGGGATAGAGTGCGCCAGCGAGACCGGTGATCAAGGCCATCAGAATTACGATCAGCAGCACGACCGGTTGAAGCGTTACGTCAACATAGCCGTGAAGTGCCGGAACCAGCTTGAGCGTATAGAGCAGAGAGGCTCCGATCAACAGCCCCAACATCGCACCGGACAGAGTTATCACCGCCGACTCGCCGAAGATCATCGCGGCAATCTGCGTATTCGAAAAGCCGCAAACACGCAGGATGGCGATCTCGCGAATCCGCGTAAACACTGACATGATCATGGTGTTGGCAACGCCGAATCCGCCCAGCAGCAGGCCGCATCCGCCCACTGCCCAGGCCGTGGCCTTGAGAATTTTGAATTGAGAGTAGGAGCGGGTGAACTCCGCGTCTTCAAGACCAATCAGGGTGGGAAATTTTGCCTTGACCGTATTCTTGAACAACGCCGCGTCGTCCTTGTTGCGCAGCTTGATGGTAATGACCGAGGAGTTTCCTTCTTTATGAAAGAAACTCTGCGCGGAGCTGAGCGGCATGAAGACGCCGCCATCTTCAAAGCCATTGGCCGTCTTCAAGATTCCAATGACGTGGAATATCCCGTGACCGATCGGCACGCGATCGCCGAGTTTTGCGCCGAGGAACTCCGCGGCTCGCTCGCCGAGAACCACGTCGTCGGAGTGCTGCGCGAAGGCGAGTCTGTCGCCGGCGGTCCAGCCTGCCTTGCGGATGCGCGCATCGCCGGCAGTCACGCCAAAGCAGGTGACGACCGGGTGATCGGAGCTGGAGACAATGCCGAAGAGCACCGGATCCGCATGAGCCACCATTGGCCAGCGGGAAATCTCCTCAAGCGCCGCCGCCGGAACATTGCTGAAGAAAAGATCGGAGACGTTGCGCTCGAAGACGATGATCTCGCTGTCGCTCGACAAAATGCCGGAGAACATTCCGATAGCGCCTTGCAAAACTGTGACCACGGTTAGCATGGCGGCGACGCTGAAGGCGATTCCCGCAATGCAGATAAACGACCTGACGCGATGGCGGCGCAAATTGGTCACGATCAGTTTGAGAAAGATCACGGGCGCGCTCCAATTGGCATTTCGCGGAGATTGCCTGTGATGCCAACAAATTCCTCTTCCAGGCTGCTGCGAAGTTTCTCAAGAAACGAGAGCCCAAGTTTTGCTTGCACAAGCCGTGCGAGTGTTCTGCCTCCCAGTTCAATGAACCGGGTAAGGCGCTCGACAGCGCCGGGGATGCCCATCGCGGACACGGCATTGGGCCGGTCGAGAAGAAGGTCGCGGGCTATTGTCTTTCCCGCATTCGCCTTGCTGCCGAGCACATCCTTCAGATCGTCGGTCAATTGATACGCGAGACCCCAGTAGAGAGCAATGCGTTCCAGAAGCTGAAGCTCCCGCGTTGAAGCGCCGCTCAGCATCGCCGGCAGAACCAACGTGAGCTGGATCAACGAGACGGTCTTGCCGCGCGCAATCCGCTCGGTTGTTTCGCGGTTATGCGGCAAGGTCGCGTAATGAAGGTCCATGCTCTGGCCGTTCAACAGGCCGTTCACGCCGAGGCGCTGCTCGATGTAGGCGAGTGCGCGCGTCTGACTTTCTCTTGATGCGGCTGAAACCGCTTGCCAGCTTAACGCGTAAGCGCGATTGATCAGCGCTAGCGCAGCCAGGATCGCATCGGCCTCGCCGAATTCGAAGTGAACACAGGAAGCCCCGCGCCGTTCCGTGGCATTGTCCATGCAAGGCAAGTCATCGAAGATGAGCGAAGCAGTATGGAAGTATTCGAGGGCGATGGCCAGATCCCGCGCTGGCGCGGCCTCCAAACCATAGGCTGTCGCCACCAGATAAACCATGCGCGGACGGATGAGGC
>Ga0302319_10003129_pt1 | contig 34993 bp, 38 predicted proteins | sample Bog_T0_2_FD_203319 | JGI IMG/M metagenome (GOLD analysis project Ga0302319, IMG submission 203319) | Peat permafrost microbial communities from Stordalen Mire near Abisko, Sweden - Bog_T0_2 | ecosystem: Environmental > Terrestrial > Soil > Wetlands > Peat | place: Sweden: Abisko, Stordalen Mire...
AACCGCCGCAATTTCCGCGGCGTTAAGCGCAAGATGAGCAATTTCCCGCTCCGACCCCGACAAAGCATTCCTCTGCCTCCGATCAACATCCGAAAAGCCATCAGAATACTTAAATGAACAGTATTAGGGCTAGGGGTTAGGGAAAAGCACTGGGGTTGGAGTTGTGCTTTCCCACCCTTTCGCAAAAGACGCGAAAGGATGGGGCACCCAGCCTATTCAGCAAAACAGGCGCTTGAGGAGATTCCTCAGGCGCCTGTTGTTGCTGCATTGAATCACTGAGTTATTGGGCTACGGGCTGTGGGGGAAGGGGTTTGGGTGTCTTCAGGTGCGGGGCCCTGGGTGCCTCCGGTGCGTTGGTGGAAGTGTCTGGTGGGGGCGGTGCGGCGGCGAAGGCTTCGCCCTTTTTGACGTGGATGTCACCGTTGTCGGTCGAGAGCACGATTCGCGCGCTGCCGGAGCCGATCTGGAAGGTGGCCACCTTTGTGTCCCCATCAACCGAGGGCATGTTGTAGTCAGAGACCAGGTCGCCGTTGCGGGTGCGGAGATTGACGTTGGCCGAGGCGTTCGGCTGCAGGCTCACTTCGACATCGCCTTTGCTGTTTTTCACTTCGACGCCGTTATTGCCGGCCGGCTCCACTGATACGCGGCCATCGCGATCTTCTACGTAGGAATCGCCATAGATCTGGCTGAGGTCCACGTCCTTTGAGTGCGTCGTAATGCGAACGGAGCCCTTGGCTTCGCTGACATGCAGGTCGTCGGAGTCGAGGGTGATGTCGCCGGGCAGCGACGGAACCTGCAGGTCGGTGATGGTGGTATGCAGGTGGACGGGGCCGGAGACGTTCTGGATGTGGACGTCGCCACGAATTTCGCCGCTCTGGGTAATCGAGCCCTTGATCTCAGAGAGGGTCAGATCGTTGCAGGCGTCCAGGGTAACGTCTCCATTGACCTCGTGGGCTGACAAGTCGTGCTGGTCGTTGCTGAAGTGCACCTGCACCGGGCCGGTGATGGAGCTGAGGTGAACGTCGCCGTGTTCCGAAGTGACGCTGAGGCCTGTGCCGAGGCCGGCCGCAGTCAGGTCGCCATGGCCGGCATTGATGGTTACGTGGGCCGACCTGGGGACGGTGACAGTAAGGTTGATTCGACCGTTGTTGCTGCTGTCGGACTTGACCAGGACAGCATTGCCGCTGACGGTAAGATGGGCAGCCTCCGAGTCCCAGATTTTCTTGGCTTCGGAATCGGAGTCGGAATAAGCCACCTCGTGAGCTTCGACTTGAACGTCGTTGCCATCGCCCGAGGTAATGCTGATATCGCCGCGCGGGTTCTGAATCTGAATGGTTGCGTTGGCGGGGATCTGCGCGTTGAGGGGTTGCTGATCGAAGCTGCGCTCGGGACGGCCAAAGGAGTTGAAGAAGTCGTCTCCGTGGTCACCGAACTGATTGCTGAACGGACCCCACCAGTGGGCCCAGCCGCTGGCGCCGAGGCCGATAAAGGCCAGCAGGATCAGGATTCCAACGAAGCTGCCGCCGCGGCGAACGGGGGTTTTGCTGCGTGCGTCCAACGCCCATTCGCCCAGCAGGGCGAGTCCGGCGCCGATCAGCAGCAGCGGCCACCAGTTCGCGTACCAGCTCCAGAATTCGCTCCCGGCGATGCGGCCGGTGATCACCAGGAAAGCGACGACACCGACGCCAATGAGGATGATGGGGCCGACAATCGACGGTACGCGGGGCACGTAGGCGCCGCCGTAGTAGCCGGCTTTTGCGGCATACCGCTGGGCTTTGAAGGCGTCGCGCTGGGCGCGCCATGCGGCCTTTTGCTGTTCGCGGTAGATGCGCCACTGGGCCTTCGGATCGTAGGACCCGTAAGGCGGCTGACCACCGCCGGGGGGCATGTTGGGAGGCACGCTGCTCATGATTGTCCTCCATTGGGATCGTTGCCGAATTCGTGAGAGTGGGTGGGAACGATTGAGGTCGAGTCCGCTGCGGGAGCCTGGGGCGCCGACGGGCCAGGATACGGAGTGCCGGGATACGGAGCGCCGGCATAGGGCGCACCGGTGAAAGGCGCGCCAGGATACGGGGGCGGAGGCACGCCGTTGGTTGCGATCGCGGCGCGCTCGGCCAGGGCAAATGCACCCGCAAGAATTAGAAAAAACGGCCAGCTCTGATGCCAGCCGAGGATATGAGCCTGGGCCAGTAGCGCGTCAATGCCGACGAGTAGTAGAAAAGCGGGACCGCGCAGGCGGCGAATCAGGATGTATTTGTTCATTTGGGACCTCCTTGCGACTCTCCCAGGCGGCGGACGACAAGCCAGACGCCAAGACCGATCAGGAACACAGGCCAGGAATACTCAATCAGCCGGCCATTGAATATGTTCAGCTGGCCAAGCAGGAACAAAGCGCCGAGAGCGATGAGCACGACGGCGCCGACGGGCGCTCCGCGATTCCAGAAGCCGCCATGCCAGTAACCGGAGGGGTCAGGCGGAAGGGGAGAATTCGGGTCAAACGGGCCGGGCTGGGTAGAGCCTGGTTGGACAGGGCCTGGTTGGACTGGATCATAATGCGGCGCCTGGTACGGAGCTTGATACGGAGGCTGATAGCTCCCCCCGGTATATGGAGGCTGCCAACCGCTGCTGGGCGGTGGGGGTCCGGCAGACCAGGCTCCCGTCGGCACGCCAGGGCTTGGCGGCGTGGGACCTGCGCCCGGCTGAGCCGGCGGTTGGCCGGGATACTGGGTATGCCGGCCAAAATTGAACCAGTCGCCCACGTTGTTCAGTCCCAGCGGATCAGGCACCGGAAGTCCGTCGCGCAGGGCCTTGGCAGTGTGGAAGGCCTCAAACGACTGGTAAAGGATCCAGGCTGGAATGAAGATTCCGAAGATCCCGGAAATGTGCGACAAGCTGATCAGCACGGCGAAGATGACCACATGGATCAGGCCCTTGAAGAACTGGCCGTTGTACATGGCGCCGACGCCGGGGATGATTCCCAGCACAGCCGCAGCGGCGGGGTTGGGTCCACCGGCGGGATGGACCACAAACGGTTGCTGATAGGTTTGCCATGCCATGAAGCAGGGCTCGCAAAGAACCTGGCCTCCGGGCGCATTGCGGGCGCAGCCGGCGCAGAGGGCTTTGCCGCAGTTCTGGCAGAAGGCGGTGGCGCTCACACCACTGTGATTTACGCAGTCCATTTTGTGCTCCTTTCCCGAACTTCCGATACGGAGCCGCCGGAATGCGCGGGCCGGGCCTGACGGTTGAAAGGAGCCGCCGAGGCAGGAAACTTGAGGGAACTTTCCAAGAATTCAGAACCGAAAAACGTCGGGCTTCCCGACTGCTTCGGAGGGTCCACGTGGGAGCCTCCATCTTTTTTGCCGGGGGTCTTCTGTGACTCGCCGGGTGTGGGCTCCTTGGGCTTGGGCTGAGTGCTTTGGTCCTCGGAGTTGCGACGCAACTGGCGCATGGTGGATTCAACTTCATACACGAAGCGGAGGTGGTCGTAATAGCGAATGATCGGCGTGGATGCCATGGTGACCCGGCGCTCGACAAAGGAACGGATGGAAGAAGGCTTCAGGTCGCTGAGGCGGAGGCTGCTCAGCTTGACTCCGGTCAGGTTGAGTGTGAGAGCGATGGAGAAGAAGGCCATGGCCGCGGTCATCAGCAGGCGGGGCTCGGCAAACCGCCGGATCTGGCCCATGAAGCCGGGACGCTGCCACGCAGGAACTGCGCGGGGGCGGGCGGGGAGAACGTCGCTGGCGCCGGCGATGATGCCGAAGCCCGCAACCTGTCCTGGGCCGGTCTGAGCAAGAATCTTATCTAAGAGGCCGGCGGGGACTTCCGGCTCGGGCGAAAGAAACTCCAGCCATTCGCGGCCGCGCCGGGACTCCTCAAAGAGGGCCGAGCAGGATGCGCAGACAGCCATGTGCGCGCTGAACTTTGCCTCGTCTTCGGGCTTGAGCAGCCCGTCGAGCGCATCGGCCAGCAGCGTTTCCCACAGGCCGCATTCGGGGGAGCTCGGGATGTTTGTACGCTCTGCCATGACTACATTACCTCCCGTTTATTACGTTCCAGCAGTCGCGCCAGTTCCGCGCGGCCCCTGCTGATGCGGGACTTCACGGTCCCTTCGGGTATGCCGAGGACTTGTGCAATCTCTTTGTAGTCAAGATCTTGCAGGTCCCTGAGGATGACGGCCTCTCGCAGTTCAACAGACACTTTGGCGAGAGCAATTTGGACCATCTTTGCGATTTCTTTCTGCGCGGCTGACTCGTGAGGGGAAGGAACCCTGGAAGTGAGCCGGTCAATGGGGCTCAATTCCTCGGCGGAATCCCAACCCTCGTCAAGAGAGCCGGTGGCGCGCTGATTGCGGGTGCGGCGGAAGTTGTCGACCAGCAGATTACGGGTCATGGTGGTGATCCACACCTGCAGGCTGCCGCGCCCGGTGTCAAAGCTGGCCAGGTTCGAATAGACCTTGAGGAACACGTCCTGTGTGAGGTCTTCGGCGTCCGCCGGATTGCCCGTGAACCGATAGCAGAGCCCGTAGACGCGGCGGTGATGAGTGCGCACCAGCTCAGCCCACGCGCCGGAATCGCCGTTCATGCAGAGACGGACGACTTGGGACCAGTCAATCTCCAGCGGATTACCCTCCACGCGCGGCGTGCGGACGACAGGTGCGCCGAACGCTCCGGCGGTCTGGCCGTTGCGAACCGGTGCGGAGGCCTGCCGGCCAGGAGAGACGGCATTGGGAGCTTCCGCGCTGCGGCGCGACTGCCGAGTTGGCACCGCCAACCCTGTCACGCTCCAGCTTAATGTACCCGCGCATTGCATAGTCTGGTAATACGCGGGATTTGTTCAGATAGTTCCCGGAGCGGCACGAGAGGTTCGGGATCATGGTGAAATCGCTGGTACTAGGGGCCTCGGAGGGGCGATTTCGTGATTTCGTGCGACCGAAGTGAGCGGGCCTGGAACCCGGTCCGGCCCGGTAACCTTTGGCTGCGGGAAGCATCAGTATGGTACGGGCCAGAGACTTGACGACCCCGGAGACAACCATGCGGAAACTTCTTCCCCTGCGCAATGCAGTTCTTCCCCTGTCCCTGACGATTCTGGTGTGCGCTGGCTGCCATGCGGCTACGCACTCGCCGGTTCCCGCAGCCAAGACGGATGTGGCGCTGGCCGCCGCCCCGGGCAAGGCAACCGCGGTGTTTGCCGGAGGCTGCTTCTGGGGTACGCAGTCCGTGTTTGAGCGGGTCAAGGGCGTGATCGACACCACAGTCGGATACTCCGGCGGATCGCAGGACACGGCGACCTACGATCAGGTTGGGACGGAGACGACGGGACACGCGGAATCCGTGAAGGTGGTTTACGATCCGTCGAAGATCACCTACGGCCAGCTGCTGCGCATCTTCTTTTCCGTGGCGCACGACCCCACGCAGCTGAATCGCCAGGGGCCAGACGTGGGAACGTCGTACCGGTCGGTGATCTTCTACGGCAATGACGAGCAGCGCAATGTCGCCCAGGCGTACATTGCCCAACTGGACGCAGCGCGCACTTTCGGGAGCAAGATTGTGACCGAGGTGACGCCGCTGAAGGGCTTCTATACGGCAGAGGAGTACCACCAGCACTACGCCGACTTGAACCCCAACAATCCCTACATCCAGGTCTGCGACCGGCCAAAGACTGCGGCGTTGAAGGAGCAGTTTCCCGAGCTGTTTCAGGATTACAGAGGGAAGTAAGCGGCATCCGGAATCCTGACTTCGCGGCCAGCGGGATCAGGGATCACCCTTTTTTTTCCGCGCAAGCCCAAACCGCTGCTCCATTTCGTACAATCGGTCATTATGAAAGCTATTGCGATCGCCTTTGTTTTGTGTGCGAGCCTGCTCGTGCAGGCTCAGACCCCAGCTCCTAAAAGCGCTCCAGCGAAGCCTGGCGCCACGCACACTCCTACGCACAGCGCGACCGCCGGGCCGCGTCCTTCCCTGCTGAAACCGGAGACGCTCAAGGCGAAGGCGCCTGCGGTCTTCAAGGCAAGTTTCACCACCACCGCGGGCGTTTTCGTTGTGGAAGTGCATCGCGACTGGGCGCCTCTTGGGGCAGACCGCTTTTACAACCTGGTCCGCTACGGCTACTTCACCAACGCGTCGTTCTTTCGCGTGGTTCCCGGATTCGTGGTGCAGTTTGGGCTCAGTGCGAACCCGGCCATCAACCAGGTCTGGAAGACTGCTAACATCCAGGACGATCCTGTGGTGCAAAGCAACAAGCGCGGATACCTGGTGTTCGCTACCGCCGGCCCCAACACTCGCACCACGCAGCTGTTCATAAACTACGCTGACAACGGCCGCCTCGACGCCATGGGCTTTGCCCCATTCGGGATGGTTATCCAAGGCATGGACGTGGTGGACAAGATCTACCCAGGCTATGGCGAATCTCCGCAGCAGGATCTGATCACGAATCAGGGCGACGCCTACCTCAAGGCCAATTTCCCCAAGATGGACAAGATCACACTGGCCCGGATTGTTCCGCCGGTTGCGCCGGTGACGCATGCTCCGGGATTGACCAAAACAGGGATCAACCCAGGGGCCAAGCCGCCGCAGAAGCATTAGTCTGGGCGCATTCCGCCTGGAGCATCAACGCAGATGTTCGGGATACCAGGCGGAATGGGGCGACCATTTGTGGCAGGCCAGGCACGCAGTCTCCGTCCATTTCTTGAGGCATGCAGGGCACACCCCGCCGGTGTCGAATGTGTTCCATTGGTGACGGCAGCTGCACATCCAGCGGTCGTGCTTGCCCGGCGTCCAGCGGCACTTCGGGCAGCGGATGCGGCCTGCCCCACCATCCGAACCGGAGTCTTGGTCGGCAATAACAGTGTTGGGGCGTGCAGGCGTCTGGACAGCTCGAGCTGGCATGAGAAAAGCATAGCTCGAAACGCCTAGGCCAGCTTCGCGAACTTCAGCGAAACCGAGTTCATGCAATAGCGCAGGCCAGTGGGCGGCGGGCCGTCATCGAAGACGTGTCCCAAATGCGCGTCGCACAAACGGCACGAAACAGCGGTGCGCACCTCCATTAGGCTGCCGTCTACCGTCTTCACCACATTCTCTTCCGCAATGGGCTGGTAGAAGCTGGGCCAGCCGGTGCCGGACTCGAACTTGGCCTCGGTTCGGAACAGCGGCAGGTCGCAGCAGACGCAGTGGAAGATGCCACGATCGTGAACGTTGAGCAGAGCCCCGGTAAAGGGGCGCTCGGTGTCTTCGTGGCGGGTGACCCAGTAGGAGTCAGAGGAGAGCTGGCGCTTCCATTCGTCGTCGGTCTTAATGATCCGGCGCACAGTTACGGTGCCGGTCGGCTTGCCGTCGGCGGAGAACTGGGCAACGGTGACGTTTGCCGGGCCTTCATTTGGCGCCAGGGGACGGGCAGCCGCCACGGTACTGCGGCGCAATCCCCAGAAGGCGACGGCGCTGACGGCCCCGGCTGCTCCAAGAATCGAGGCGCGGCGAATGAAGGCGCGGCGGCCGAGATTGGATTCCGGCTTGCGCGGCCCCGATGGGTCCTGGTTGTCCACAATTTCAGCAGGCATGGGGATGACCTCACCATTGAGATGCGCGAAGGGCAGGAAGGTTACCGCGCCCTTTTTTGAGAATCGGCCCTGCTGCCGGATAATCTCAACACGTGAATCGACAGGCAGGAAAGATGGCTTCAAAAAACTCCACCGGATCAAAGCGGATTGTCTTCGCAACCGTCGGATCGCTGGGAGATCTTCATCCCTGTATCGCGCTGGGACTGGAACTGGGCAGGCGCGGCCACAAAATCGCCATAGCCTCCACCGAGTACTACCGGGGGAAGGTCGAGAGTCTCGGAATCGAGTTTCGGGCGATCCGGCCAACCTGGGATCCGACGGACGGGGAGATGATTCGGCAGTGCGAGGATCTGAAGCGCGGGCCGGAGATCCTGTTCCGGCGGTTTCTGCTGCCGTATTTGGCTGACACCTACCAGGATCTGTTGCAGGCCGCCGAGGGCGCGGACTTGATGGTTGCCGGGGAACTGAATTTCGCGGCGCCGCTGGTGGCGGAGAAGCTTGGGCTGAAATGGGCGTCGGCCATCCTTTCGCCGGCGTCGTTTCTCTCGGCGCATGACCCTTCCATCACGGTGAACGTGCCATGGCTGATCGACGTGCGGAAGGCAGGTTGGCGCGCCTATCGAGCGGTGATGAACCTGGGGCGGCTGGGGACGCGGCATTGGTGGAATCCAGTGCGGGAGTTGCGGCGGAAAGAAGGCCTGAGTCGCAGTTGCGATCCGCTGTTTCGCGATAAGTTCTCGCCGGAGCTGGTGCTTGCGCTGTTTTCGCGGCTCTTGGCGGGGAAACAGCCGGACTGGCCGGAGCAGACGCTTCAACCCGGATTCGTCTTCTTTGACCGGCACGGGAGCAGCGAAATGGACGCACAGCTTGAAGCGTTTCTGGCCGGCCCGGAGCCGCCGATCGTGTTTACGCAGGGCTCGACAGCCGTGCATGCGCCGGGGAACTTTTACCAGGTGAGCGCAGAGGCCGCGGAAAAGCTTAGAAGGCGAGCGCTGCTGCTGGGAACCGAGGATGCGACGGGCGGCGGTTCGTCGAGAGTCTTCGCACGGGCATACGCGGCCTACTCCGAGGTTTTCCCGCGCGCGGCGGTGAATGTGCACCAGGGGGGCTCGGGGACGATTGGGCAGGCGGTGCGCGCGGGGCGGCCGCAGCTGATTGTACCTTTTGGATGGGATCAGCCGGATAACGCTGCGCGGGTTGAACGGCTTGGGGCCGGAATCCACTTGCCGCGAAACGAGTACTCGGTGAGTACGGCGACGGCTGCGCTGGAGAGGCTGCTTGGGGATAAGCAATTCGAGGAGTGTGCGGCGCGGGTTGGCGTGGAGGTTCGAGAGGAGAGCGGCCTCAACCGGGCCTGCGATGCGATTGAGGGTTTACTGCGCCGAATTTCGGGTTGAGTGCTGTGGTTTCCCAGCATTGCATGCAGCAGACGGCGCTTTCGCGCCAAATGCGATCCTTCGCAGGTTTGGCTTTCTCACCCAGTTCAGAGCCTATTCCTTGCCGATTTCGAGGATCTGAAACGATCCCGGAATCATCGGTGGGCGCGGCATGCGCATCCAGGCCGGGGCGCCGGGCGGAGGGGGCGGAGCATTTGGCGCGACCGCAGGGACTGGGCCGTATTCCGCGGTGATGGTGAAGATGTGTCCGGTTTTTGCGTCGAGCGTAAGCACCTTGGCGCGCGCCGGCGTGGGGATGGTTTGCTCCACCACGAAGCTGGTGGGCGAGTTCTCCTTGACCACGGTGATGGTGCCGTCGCCCTGAGAGCTGAAGGCTTCCATGGTGGCCGGATTGAAGGTGGCCCCGTCTGAACCCTGGCCAATGGGCAGATCGGTGAGGATGTGCCCGTCCGCCGCAGACAGGATGATCATGTTGTTCTTGTCGCGGCAGCTGGCGAAGAGGATCTCATTCTTCGCGTCGAGAGCCAGGCCTGCGCAACCTCCGCCCTTGCTGGAGATGTCGTACTTGCCCACCATCTTCATGGTGTTGGCATCGATGACGGCGATGGCGTCCTTGTCTTCAATGTCGACATAGATTTTGCCGTTGCCGTCGCTCGCTGCCTGCTCAGGAGCGCCGCCAATGTTGATGGTGCCCAGAATCGAGCCGTCCTTGTCATCGAGAACGATGATGTTCGGCTCCTCGTGGCTGAGGATGTAGAAGTGGTGGTTGTAGGGGTCGTTGAGGTAGCCGTCGGGGCGGCCTTTGGTGTCGATGGTCTTAAGGATCGCGAAGGTCTTGGCGTCGAACATGGTCACCGGGGCGGAGGTCGCAAAGCCGTGGCCGGTTGCGGTGTCTACAGCGCCGCCATGCGCACTGGTATTGGGGATGTCGCCCACCTGGGCCAGCGTGTCCAGGTTGAAGACGCCGATGTGCCCGGTTTTGCCGGAGCGGGCAACGTAAAGAATGCGGCCGTCCGAGTCCGCGGTCACATAGTCCATGCCGCCTTCGCCGCCGACGAGCTGAATCTTGAGGACGTGGTACGGGCCGGCGTCCGGGGTTTGGGCCTGGATGGCAAACGGGAGAGCAAGAGCGAATGTGGCAAGGACGAGCGGTTTCAGATCCATGGTGAATTCTCCTGAATTATTGGGGCGGACGGCCTGAGATACGATTTCGGGTCGAGAACGGATGTGTGGTCTCGACTGGGTTCTAGGATACACACTGCAACCTTAAGGGTGTGTGAACGCGTGGGAGCTGCGGAGGCTGGAGCACGCGTTTTGGGAATGGTGATGCCCGGATTGGCCGAAATACAACCGGGACTCCACAATCATCGTGGGAATTGCGATGAATGCGAAGGGACTGCGGTCGATTTTAGTGGAGTATCCAATACAGGGTCAGGCATTCAGACACGAGGCCAACAATAAAAAAGGTGAGGTCTCTCTGCGCAACCTTCCCCCCTTCGGGTTCACCATCCAAAGCCTCCACATACGTTTGCTCTCGTTGGGTAGCGTAGCCAAATATCCCAATCGTCGCAACGCATAAAAGGGCTCCGCCAAATACTAAAATCCGCGCTGCCATCGAAAACGACTCGCCGTGAGGACGCAGGATCTTTGGCTTAAATAGGAAGAGTGTGACTGTCAGGACATTGAATGAGCACTGCATCAGGAGCAATGCTTGCCCTGTCTTTTTGAGGGTTTCCATGTCATCGCCAGCATAAATGAATGTTCGGGTCGGAGGGTCGCCAATTCGGAAATATCGCCAACGTGGGCTCCCAAAAGCAACCGCAGATCCCTCGGCTGCGCTCGGGATGACAGTGCGTTGGGGAAGAGGGAGTATGATCGGCAATCCGGAAGTCACGGAGGAATTCGAGATTTCAGGAACAGCCGCAGATCCTTCACTGCGTTCAGGATGACAGTGCATAGGGGAGGAGGGCGGTTGACGGCAATCCGGGATTATCGCCACTTTGGACTCCCAAAAGCAACCGCAGATCCCTCGATTGCGCTCGGGATGACAGTGCATTGGGAAGGGGCGAGGAGTCGATTGTGGGGCAAGCGAAAGTGAAACGCGTGCTGCGGGAGAGTTTGCCGGAACTAACAGCGTGCGTGATGGGAATGGCGATGAGGGGATTGCCAGCCCGAGCTAGATTGAAAACACACTAAAATTGGGCACTGTCATCCCGAACGCAGTGAGGGATCTGCGGCTGTTCTTCATCACATTCCGGTCAGCGAGGCTTGGGGTCCGATCGGTCGATGCGCGAACACTCTTATTGCACGTACATCATGGCTAGCCGGAGCCATACGATTTACGTCGGAGTGACGGGCAATCTCTTCAAGCGTGTCTTTCAGCACAAGTGGAAGGAACACGAGGGCTTCACCGCGCGCTATAACTGCGATCGCCTGGTTTGGTTCGAGCGTTATCAGGACGTTCAGAAGGCGATCGCGAGAGAGAAAGAACTCAAGGGCTGGCGACGCTCGAAGAAGATAGCGCTTATTGAATTGGCCAACCCGACCTGGGCCGACTTGAGCCACGGCTGGTACGACGTAGAGCCAGCCGATTACCGGCGCGCCCTGGATCGGATGGACAACTGAAAAGCAACCGCGGATCCTTCACTTCGTTCAGGATGACAGTGCTTTGGTAGGGAAAGCGGGTTGGTCCCCAAATCAGAAGCTACGGATGGATCTACGGGCCCCTGGGCGCCCCCGGTCTCAAAAGCGAGACCGGGGACACGCAGCTGCTCAGTCGCGATGCGGATTTAATAACGGTTGAGGAACTCCGGGTCGACCGGGTTTTCAAACAGCGATGCATCGCGAGTCACAATCGTCAGCCCTGACGGCGTGACGAAGTAGCGGCGCTTGTCTTCGACGGGGTCGTAGCCGATGACGGTGCCTTCGGGGATGTGGACGTCGCGGTCGATGATGGCCTTGCGGATGCGGCAGTGGCGGCCGATGTTGACGTGCGAGAATATGATGCTCGCATCCACATCCGAGTAGGAGTTGACGCGGACGTCCTGCGACAGCACCGAGTTCGACACCGAGGCGCCGGAGATGATGACGCCGGCGGTGATCACCGAGTTGACGGCCATGCCGGTGCGGCCGGGCTCGCCAAAGACGAACTTGGCCGGCGGATACTGGCGGACGCGGGTGCGGATGGGCCAGCTCTTGTCGTAGAGGTTGAACGTCGGCGAAACCGAGCAGAGGTCCAGGTTGGCGTCGTAGTAGGAGTCCAGGGTACCCACGTCGCGCCAGTAGAGAGCCTGCTGCTTGTTCTCATCCACAAAGCTGTAGGCCATCATCTTTTTCTCGCCGAGCAGGTTGGGCAGGATATTGTGGCCGAAGTCGTGCTTCGAGTTGGGGTCCTCGGCATCGGCGATGAGGGCTTTGAGCAGGGTTTCAGTATTGAAGATGTAAATGCCCATGGAGGCGTCGACGGCGTTGGGATTGAAAGGCGAACGGAAGCTGGTGGACACCGGCTTTTCCTCAAACCCGAGCACTTCTCCGTTCTGGGCCACTTCCACCACGCCAAACTGCCGCACCTCGTTGGGAGCGATGGGCAGAGTGGCGATGGTGATCTCCGCCTTCTTCTCCTTGTGGTAGGCGAGCATGCGGCTGTAGTCCATCTTGTAGATGTGGTCGCCGCCCAGGATGATCATGTGCTTGGGCTGTTCGCTGCCAATGGAGTAGATGTTCTGGTAGACAGCGTCAGCAGTCCCCATATACCAGGCCGAGCCGGTTCGCTGCATGGGCGGCAGGATTTCAAAGAACTCGCCCAGCTCCTGGGCCACGATGCTGGTCCAGCCCTCGCGGATATGTCGGTTGAGCGAAAGCGCCTTGTATTGGGTGAGGATGTAGGTCTTGCGCAGACCGGAGTTGATGCAGTTGGAAAGGGTGATGTCGATGATGCGGTAGTGGCCGCCGAAGGGAACGGCTGGTTTGGCGCGATCGCGGGTAAGCGGGAAGAGGCGTTCGCCCTGTCCACCCGCAAGCAATACTCCCAGTGTGTCTCTCATGTTCGATTGGACCTGCCTTTTTTCGTTTGCCTATGTGAAAGCCTTCCCTGGAATCTGAGGGTTCCGCTATCCGGGACAGTATCTTTCCCGGCGGCATTTTTCCACAGCCGTCCCTGAACGGTGGAGAATACCACACGCAGATGAAAATGGCAGCCCTGCTGAATTTCGACTTGATTTTGCCCGCAATTCAGCCGGTTGGCTACCTGCGGAAAATGAAAAAGCCATCCGGCTCGCCGGATGGCTTTGGGCTTGGCAGCGGCAGCGGGATTACCGCTTCTTCTTGAACTTGTACTCGATGCCGACGGAGAGGGCGAAGTTGACATCGAACTGCTTGGTGCTGGGCGGGTAGTTGATGCCGTAGTGAGTCATGATTGCGTCCGGAGTGATGCGGAACACCCAATGCTCGGAGCGGTTCAGGTCCATGTGCCCGCCGATGATGCCGGCGAGTGCGATCTGGTTGTTGTAGAAATCCACGGTCGAAGGTGGATTTCCATTCAGATCCTTCTCGAAACTCCCATAGGTTCCGCCAATCAAGACATGGGGAATGAGCGCGCCGTGCTTGTTGTGCGGTCCCAGGTACTCCGCGCCGCCCAGGAACATGTACTGGGCCACAAACGGGCCCTTGATGGCGCCGCCGTTGGCTCCATCGTGGTTGATGCCGGCGCCGCTGGTGCCCACGTAGTCGCGGCTCGTGCCTTCAATGCCCCAGTGCTTTGTGAGCCAGTAGGAGCCGGAGACGTCAAGGCCGCCCAGGTTGGATCCCTGCAGCAGCGTGGGGCCGGCCTTCATGTGGTCGTAGCCCAGGCCGACGGAGATGTCGAAGCGGTTGTCGTAGCGCACTTTGCCCAGCGGGTCGATGGCGGTATACGTGCCATTTCCGGAGGCCTGGGAAGCAGTGCTCTGGGCCACGGAGCTCTGGGCCTGTCCGCGCACACCTGCGAGCAGGGCCAGCGAAGCAAGGGCAGCAATAGAAGCGAAGGAACTTACTGAGAAACGCATCACTATCCAGCTTACAGGACCGCGCCGGGGGGAACAAAGCGCGTCCGGGGCAATTGAGTCGGTTAAAGAACGCAGCCGCTGAAGGACACTTGGCGCAGTCAGGGCGTGCAGGAGTCTGCCCATCGCGCCCAAACCAGGTAGCGTGCAGTCTTGAAGACTTCGACGGCTGCCAGGGCGTTAAGGTAAGCCGGAGACTGGGGCGTGAGCGTCGGAGCGGCGTGTGTGCGCCACTGGATGGGGAGCGCATTGAAAATGAGAGCTGCGCGGGGTAAGTGCCAATCGCTGGAGACGACCTCGGCCGACTGCCAGCCGTGCGCCTTCATGATGCGGGCGGAGTAGCAGACATTGTGGATGGTGTCCATGGCGTCCGGCTCAATGAAAATGGCGGAATCAGGAATCCCCAGGGCCTGAGCGGAATGGGCCATGACGCGGGCCTCATCAAAGCCATGTCTGGTTGGCCCTCCAGTCAGGATGAGGTGCGAGGCGACGCCGCGCTGGTACTCGTGTACGCCCTCGGTAACCCGGGCAAGCTGCTCAGGGGTGGGATTGCCGTCACTATCGGCGGGACTGCCGAGAACGATGATGGCGTCGAATCGGTCGAGACCGGTGTTGGATTTTGGCACGAGGCTGCGGGCGATCAGTGCCCAGCCGAAGACGAGAACCAGCACCGAACAGGCAGCCAGAATTACGCGCGGCTTCCAGCGGTGGGATTTGCGCACGGCTCGTTTGCCGCGGTCCCGCCTGGCCGGCAGGCGGCTGGGCGGCCGTCTGCGCTTTCTGATCGGGGTGTTGTGAACCAAAAGGAAATCGCCTCCAGCTTCCAATGTACCGGAGATGGGAGGCGAAGAAGAAGTGAATCTGTTGAGTCTGGCTGCGCCGTCAACAGGCGTGGCTTCAGGCCAGGTCTGCCGGAGTTCCCCAGGCGGAATAGACGATTTCATGGAGAGCTTTCCGTTCGCGCGGTGTGACTTCGCGGGCCAGGATCTGCTCGTTGTCCAGGCTGGAAGGCTCAGCCTGATGGCCGAGGGCGATCACGGAGCCGAGTTCATAATCCGCTGGGATCCCAAGGACCTGGCGTGCGGCCTCGTGGTCATATCCGCCCATCTGGTGCGTGAACAGTCCGAGAGCGCTGGCCTGCAGGGTCAGTGCGCCAGTGGCGGCGCCCAGATCGTAAAGCGCGTAGGTGTTCGGCCTGCCGCTGGCGGTCTTCGCGCTGGCTGTGCCCAGGATCAGAACAGGAGCGTTGCCTGCCCATCCCTTGTTGAAGCCCACCAGGGTGGAAAAAATCTTGTCGTAAGTGTCCGAGCCATGAACGCCGACAATGAATCGCCAGGGCTGCTCATTGCTGGACGAAGCGGCCCAGCGAGCGGCTTCAAATACGCGGACCAAGTCGGCGGGACTCACGGCCCGGCGGTCAAAAGCACGCGGGCTCCAGCGCTGGTGAAAAACGGGAAGGACGCCGTCGACAGTTGGCGCGTGCTTGAGCGTGTTCAATTCAGTAGCGGAAAGGGTCATTCAATGGGACTCCAGGCACGGAATTGCTGCCTCTTGTTTGATTCGGGGCAGATGGGAAAGATTCGTGCCTGGGAAGAAACTTGTTGAAACGACTATTGCCGTTGTTCCGGGATACCGGATGCGCTCTGGAGAGCGTTGACGCCCCCATTTACGTTTTGGGCCGCTTGTAGAACGGAGGAGGCACTTGTTTGGCGCGGGCTCTCTGGTCGGGGCGGACCTGCACCAGAACGTCTTCGCCGGATTTTGCGACTGCCGCCGGGATCAGTGCGAAGGCGATGTTGGTCTTGAGGAAGGGCGAAGGCGAGCCGCTTGTAATCTCGCCAATGCGCTCGCCGTTCAAAGACAGTACGGGGTACCCGTCGCGGGCGATGCCGCGTTCCACCATCTCCAGCGCAACGACCTTGCGGGCAGGTCCGCCGGCGGCCTGGATGTCGAGCAGGGCCTGCCGGCCGATGAAATCTCCCTTGTCGAGCTTGAGCCACCGGTCCAGGTTGCCTTCGAAGACGTTGATGGAGTCGGAGATCTCGTGGCCATAGAGAGCCATGCCGGCTTCAAGGCGGAGCGTGTTCCGCGCGCCCAGCCCGCAGGGACGGATGCCAAACTCTTCGCCGGCCGCCAAAATCTCATTCCAGACCTTTACGGTGGTGGGCTCGTCGGCGGGCAGGTAGACCTCGAAGCCGTCTTCTCCGGAGTAGCCGGTGCGGGCGATCATCACGTTCGGCACGCCGGCGACGGCTCCGAAGGTGAACCAGTAGTTTTTTATCGCCGAGAGGTCGGTCTTGGTGAGCTTTTGCAAAGTAGCGAGGGCCTTGGGGCCTTGCACGGCGAGCTGGGAATAGTAAGGCGAATAGTCGGAAATGTGGATGGAGGGGAACCCGCCCACCTGGCGGCGAATCCACGCGTAATCAGTGTCCTTGGTCCCGGCATTCACCACCAGCAGGTAGTCGTTGGGGCTGAGGCGATGGACCAGGATGTCGTCCACAAACGTGCCCTCCGGAGTGAGCAGGGCGGAGTAGTGGGCCTGGCCGTCCTTGAGCCGCGAAGCGTCGTTCATGGTGATGTGCTGCACGGCCGCCAGCGAACCGGGTCCGCGGAACTGTATCTCGCCCATGTGCGAGACGTCAAAGAGGCCGACGGCGTTGCGGACGGCGAGGTGTTCAGCCATGAGGCCGCCGCCCAGGCCGGGATACTCGACCGGCATGTCCCAGCCACCGAAATCCACCATCTTGGCTTTCAGGGCGCGGTGGGTTGCGTTGAGCGGGGTCTTCTTCAATTCAGGAGTGGTAGATACGGCGGGAGTGGTCATGGGCGATCCTCTAAGTATTCAGCTTACGATATGGAGAGGACAGCGAGGGACAATGAATCCGGTACGCGGGATTGCGATGTTGATGGCCGCGAGTTTTGCAGCCTGGAAGGGCTGGCAGATCCATTCGGGCTATCATGCGTGGTTGGCTTACGGGCTTGCGGTGCTGGCGTTTGGCATGGCGGTCTGGCACCTTACGCGCAAACCAGAGAGACGCGCGCGATGATGGAAGCGGAACGGAAGGAGCCGGCAAGTTGGTGAACCTCTACAACCGCATTCAAGGCCGCAGCGTGGAACGTCTGGCTGCCCTCAGCGACGGAATCTTCGCCGTGGCCATGACGCTGCTGGTGCTTGACCTGCACATCCCTTCAGCCGCGCAGGTACACAGCGAGCGCGAGCTGTTTCTTGCCCTTGGCGCGCTGGGCCCGCAGTGGGTGGCCTACGGTATGAGCTTTCTGACGCTGGGCATCTTCTGGGCCGGGCAGCAGACGCAGCTGAACCACCTGGCCGAAGGAACGCGCGACCTGACCTGGATTCATCTCGGCTTCCTGTTCGCGGTTACGCTGCTGCCGCTGTCGACGCGGCTGCTGGCGGAGTTCATCACTTACCGCGGCGCTCTGGGGATCTACTGGCTCAACATTCTGGCTCTCGGCGCGATGCTCTATTGGAGCTGGAAGCACGCCACCTACGCAGGCTTGATCAAGCCGGATACGCCGTACGAGGTGAGCGCCAGCATCTGTCGCCGGATTGTGACTGCGCAAAGCCTCTACGCGGCCGGAGCCGCGCTGTGTGTAATCAATACCTGGGTGAGCATTGCGGCGATTGTGCTGGTGCAGTTGAATTACGTGCTGGCGCCCGGTTGGCGTCGCGGGAAGCGTTAATCGCGGTCAACCGCGCTGCTTTCTCGGAGCTGCTCTCCCGAAAAAGCAATGAAATCAGTCGCATCCGTCCTGCGGGCAACTTGCGGGCCCGTGCGTGGTTCTCACCCATACAGCGGGTCGAATCCCGGCCCGCGATCGGGAGAGATAGAATGGGCAGCACAATCAGCAACGCACTCGCATTTGCGCCCTGGCTCGGATTCCGGGAGTTCCGCCATGTCAGCCACAACGAGACCATCTTTCTTGTTGTGGCAGGCCTTGCGGTCCTTGTCCTGATAGTCATGGCCGTCAACCGGCGAAGGCGGCGCTGGTTCTAAACCGGCAACTTCTCTCTCGAACCGGTGTCATTACCGGTGCGGCCCAGACCCCAAGGATTCACTGGGCGCGGAGGTGATTCAAATGGCTTCAATCTCGCATTTCCCGGCGTTGCTGGGGATGAGTTTTTTGCGGTTTGGTGGAGGGGGCGGCGGCTTTGTCCTGATGCTCCTGGTGCTGGTGGTAGTGCTTTTGGTGGCCTGGGCGCTGTCCAGTCCCAATGCGTCCGCCAGGCACTGAGTCTTAGCTACTTGCGCCGCGCCCGCCAGAACGACGACACGCTCAGGTAGAAAAAGATCGCGACAATCACCGCAGCCAACAGAAACGTCCGGTGATCCGAACCGCTCGCCCAGCTGAGCCGTGTCTTCCAAAGCACCGGCGCAAAGACCACCACGGGCAAAAAGAAGAAGACACCCGTCACCTCGAGCCACAGGATTCCGCCCACGCGGCCAAATGGCTTCAGAAATCCACCCACGCCGCGCGCTGCCCCCCGAGTCACCTTTCCTGCCGTCTTTCCCGCAGCGCGCGCCTTTTCCCTTTGCAATTGATCCTGCTCGAACTGGCTGGCCGGAGCGGTCGTCTGTGCGCCAGGTCCCGGCGTTCCAGATGACTGTGCACCCACAGCAACCCGCTGCCCCGCGATGCGTCCGGCGACGCGGAGTCCGATGCCGAGGGTGCGACCAATGGTTTGCGGTTTCACTTCGTTCTGATGGTAACAGCGCGGCTTTATACTGTGCTTGGCACAGATCGTCCCAGTTCAAGGTTGCTCTCCAGCCAAGTTGGAAGTAAGGTAAAAGGAATCTCAAGCAGCAACCGGCGCTCAATCCTGCGCAGGCCGCCGTTCCAGAGAGTCCGGAGGTTTACATGACATCGCGTCTGCGCGAACTGATTCAGCAACTGGGCGAGGCTATCCACGAGTCTGTAGTCGAGAGCGATCAGATTGCGAACGTGGTGCAGGACATCCGCAAGCACGGGTTTGATGTGCTCCTGATGCTCGAGGCCACCATCGGACTGAACGAGGTTTCCGCCAAGGATGACGAAGAGGGCGTTCCGGCGGGCGCTTCCGGTGCGGCTGAGTCCGGGGATGGCCCATTTACCCAAACCGACCTGCATTTCCTCAAATCCCTGAGGATTTCTGTTGAAGGCGAGGACGAGAACGCCTCGGATTCAGACACCGACTAGCGGCCTGTCTGTTTTATTGATGAGCGGGTTGCCTCCGGGTTCACCGCGTCTGCACTACGGCTATACTTCCCAACATGATTCCAATCGGTTCCCACCCGGCCTGGCACCCGGTGTTTGAGACGCTTGCCTACGCGACTGGCTACGCAGTCTACCGCCGGCTTCGTGCGCGGCAGGGTGACATTGTGGCCGAGCCGCAGCGCTGGACCGTGCTTGCCGCGGCGGCCGTGGGCGCGCTGGTCGGCAGCCGACTGCTGGGCCTCTCTGAACAGTGGCCCACGGTGGTGCAGGCATGGCAAACGGACCGCATGCTCGAGCTCCTGCTTTCTCCGGGTGGCAAAACAATTGTGGGCGGCTTGCAGGGCGGTTGGCTGGGCGTGGAAATCGCCAAGAAGTTCAGCGGAATCAAGCGCCGCACCGGCGACCTGTTTGCCCTGCCGCTGTGTGTGGGGATCGGTGTGGGACGCGTAGGCTGCCTGATTGCCGGGCTTGCCGACGACACCTATGGAAAGCCAACCAACCTGCCCTGGGCCGTCGACCTGGGGGACGGAATCGGGCGGCATCCGGTTCAGGTATACGAGATACTCTTCCTCGCTCTGGCTGGGATTGTCGTTAGCCGGGGCAGAGAGTGGCGGGAAGGGACGCGATTCAGGGTCTTCATGGGGTGCTATCTCGGTTGGCGGCTGGTGATCGACTTCCTGAAGCCGCAGCCGCTCATCCATGGCATGAACCTGATCCAATGGAGCTGTGTGGCGGGGATTCTATTCCTGATTCTGGGCGAGGTAACGAGGATGCGCGAGCATGAAGCTCTTCGGACGTGAACTGGAAGGTCGAGCAAAGACGCTGGTGATTTTAGTGGCCGTGCTGCTTTTGTCCGCGGGGCTTTGCGGACTGCAATTGAATTCGGGCGGCGGCTTGGGGAACCAGATCTTTATCCTCCTTCCCCTTGGGGTGGCGGAACTGATCGCGATGTTTGTTTCCGCTTGTTGGATTGTGATTTTATCGATTGCATGGGGCGCGGAAGCTCTATACGGACGTTACGGGAAGCCGCCGAAGGATGAGGTGCAGAAACTGTTTGAAGATAGAGACAAAACGACGGGCGACGACAAGCAATAGAAGCGATAGGATGTGCGCAGTGAGCGATGTGAGATTGTGAGCAAACTGGCTGTAAAGCGTTTTCCCTTTGCCAAGATCGTCATCGTCATGGCGGTCGTTTTCCTCATTGGATTGGGACTGTGCGGTCTGGATATGGCGTTGGGGGCCTACGGCATTGGCAGCAAAACTGGCGAAGAATTCTACGTGGGCCCGCTCGATGGCATCTCCATGATAGTGATGGGCCTGTCCCTTCTGGGGCTGGCGGTCTCGCTACTTCTCTGGGCGCTGTCGGCGATTATCTGGGGCATCGCCTCCAGCGGCAAAGACAAGGAAACCCAGAAGCTGTTCGACGAGGATGACAAGCCGAATCGCGACGGCAAAGCCTAGATTCGGATGCAGAGGATCGGGGAATCAATGCAAGAGCCGCTCGTCAATCGGATTCCATTTGCGAAGATCGTTATTGGACTTGTGCTGGCACTGCTACTTTCCCTGAGTCTGTGCGGACTCGCGCTGGTGATGTCAGGCTCGGCCAACTCACAAATCAACAGAATGATTAACCCTTTGGGGATTGTTGTCGCCGTGGGTATGCTTGGGTCGATCGCGGCCCTGCTTGTGACGTGCGTTGCATGGGGCATCCTGTCCGCCGTGGCTGGCACAGCTACGAAAGTGTCACAACCGCAGAAGCTGTCTAAAAACGAAAATGATACAAAACTCGATAAGGACGAGTAAGCCCGATTCTGTGTGGCGGCAAGGAGGCGCCGGAACGGTGCTCGAGAAGAAGGTGATAACGCTGGCTGGTGCGGCTGGGATTCTGGCCTGCGGGGCCTGCTTTCTGCCGCCGCTTCCGGGGCACGTTCCTGCGCCTCCGCCGGTGCGGTTGGATCTGCAGGGGATTCACCGGATTCACGTCGTCGCGGTAAACGCATCCCCTACGCATCATCTGAATGCAGACAGGCTGGCGAGCCTGATTGCCGACAGCGCCCGATCTGAGGGCAGAGGTGATCGCCTGACCGCGTTCAGCGGACCGATTGCTCCCGGACCGAGCACGCCAGACCGGGACGGCGAACTGAAGGTGATCGTGCTGAACGAGAGTGCAAACCCTGGCCAAAAAGGGTACAAGAAGGGCACGGTGGGGTGGATATTCGAAGTGAGTGTCTCTGCCGAGTTGAGAAACAGCGCGGGAGTGACGGTATGGCGCGAGAATAGCGGACATTACCTGACCGAGCATGACGAAAAGCCTGGAGATGCGGCAGCCGCGTGGGCGGATAACGACCTGCACGACTGGTTGGCGCTGGTTGTGGGGAACCGTGTGGTGTTTCGCATGTTGAATGACTTTGAGTGAGCGAGGAAAACTTCAAATGACTGAGAAACTGCGGCCTTATTTGTTTTACGACGTGGCAATTTCCATCTGCTCCACTTGCTATCGTCGCGTGGACGCGAAGATTGTCTTCGAAGACGGAAAAGTTCTGATGCTCAAACGCTGCACGCAGCACGGGAATGAACGCGTACTCTTGGCCGACGATATCGACTACTATCGCCGCTCCCGCGAAGTGTTTATCAAGACGCCCGAGCAGCCCATGGTCTACAACACCCCCGTGAAATATGGCTGCCCGTACGACTGCGGCCTGTGCCCCGACCACGAGCAGCACAGCTGTCTTACGCTGGTGGAGATATGCGATGCCTGCAACCTGACCTGTCCCATTTGCTATGCGGGCAGCGGGCAGCACCGGACGGAATTCCGGTCGCTCGATCAGATTGCAGCCATGCTGGATTGCGTTGTTCGCAACGAGAAAGAGCCGGACGTGGTGCAGATATCCGGCGGCGAGCCGACGCTCCATCCTGACTTCTTCCGTGTGCTGGAGATGTCCAAGGAGCGGCCCATTCGCCACCTGATGGTGAATACCAACGGCATCAAGATTGCCCAGGACGAGGAGTTTGCCAAGCGCCTGGCGGATTTTATGCCGCAGTTTGAGATCTATCTGCAATTCGACTCGTTGCAACGAGATCCGCTGATGCAGTTGCGCGGTGCGGACCTGCGCGGAGTTCGCGAAAAAGCGCTGGAGCGGCTGAACAAGCTAGGTATCTCCACCACGCTGGTGGTAACTGTGGAACGCGGCGTGAATGACGGCGAGTTAGGCACGATCATCGACTTCGCACTTACCCAGCCGGCAGTGAGGGGAGTTACACTTCAACCAGTCCAGCAGGCGGGGCGGCTGAAAGGTTTCGACAGTGCACAGCACCGTCTGACGCTCACTGAAGTGAGGCGCCGCATTCTTGAGCAAACCGGTGTATTTCGTCCCGAAGACCTGATTCCAGTGCCATGCCATCCCGATGCGCTGGCCATGGCCTATGCGCTGAAGATGGGCGGCAAGACGATTCCGCTCACTGGAATGATTCCGCCGGAGGTGCTGATCGACGGCGCCAAGAACACCATCATTTATGAGCAGGAGACTGGCCTCCGCGAGCATATCTTCAAGCTGTTTGCGACGAATCACTCACCGAGCTCGCAGGCTTCAACGCTAAAGGAGTTGCTGTGCTGCCTGCCAAAGGTACTTATCCCCAAAGACCTGGGATACAAGAATCTCTTCCGCATCCTAATTGTGCAGTTCATTGATGCCGAGGCATTCGATGTGCGCAGCGTGAAGAAGAGCTGCATCCACATTGCGCATCCGGATGGGAAGCGGCTGATCCCGTTCGACACGTTCAACATGTTCTATCGCGGGGAGCTGGAAACGACGCGGCTGGCGGGGCTGCGGGAGCGGGAGATGGCGGCGGTGGTGTAGTGCGTTTGCCTCGGGAGGCAATTGGATTCCGAGAGAATTAGGAGCATACTGTAGCCATGGCGACGTTGCCCAATACGGATGGCCTGTGGACAGTCGAGGAGTACCTGCGCGCCAGTTGGAGCCCTGACCGCGAGCTTGTGGACGGGCGGATCGAGGAGCGGAACTTGGGGGAGAAAGAACACTCCATCATTCAAAGGTATCTGACCTATCTTTTCATGTTGAAGCGCACGGAATGGGGAGCTGAGGTGTTTCCCGAGCTTCGAACGCAGACCAAAGCCAGGAACTTTCGGGTTCCGGACGTGCTCGTGGTGCGGGCGAGCGAAAAATTTGAACGATACGTGACACAGCCCCCGCTAATTGCAATTGAAATTCTCTCGCCGGAGGACACACTTCGTGCCGTGCAGGCGAAATCTGCTGAATACTGGACGTTCGGCGTGGAGAATATCTGGGTGATTGATCCGGAACCGCGAACCGTTTATCGGTACACTGGCTCGGTACTCGCCGAGGTGCGTACCGGTGAGTTGGCGGTTGAGGGCACTCCGATTCGGGTGGTGCTGAGCGAGTTGTTTGCGGAGTTGGATCGGGGATAGGGTCCTCTTGAAGGGTAGAAGATGCCGGATAACGACGAAAATCTAGCCAAAAAAGGCCCAAAGATCAGCTGGTGGAAGATCGCAGTCGGGATATTTCTGGTCTTCGTAGATCTCAGAAGTTGGCTTACGCCGAATCAAGACTACCCCGCAGCCTTGAGAGCCTCCAACGAGACGCAGCAAGGCTCCATCTTCCTTGTGTATTCCGTGATATTCCTGGTTGGGCTCGGGTTCCCAGTGGCCGGGCTTCGTTCCCTTTGGCTTGATAAAGCGTAGCCCCCCCCCAAACACCTCTCCCGTTAGCTCTTCAGCGCCACCCGAATATGCAGTTCCTTCAATTGCTGCTCCGACACCGTCGTTGGCGCATCGGCCATCAAGTCAATCGCTTTCGCCGTTTTGGGGAACGCAATCACTTCGCGCAGGCTGGATGATCCGGCGAGCAACATCACAATCCGGTCGAGGCCCAGCGCAATTCCCCCATGCGGAGGTGTGCCGTATTCCAGCGCGTCAAGGAAGAAGCCGAAGCGTGCCTTGGCTTCCTCTGCACTGATGCCGAGCGACTGGAAGATCTGCTGCTGCACATCTTTGCGATGGATACGGATGGAGCCGGAGCCAAGCTCGAGGCCGTTCATAGCCAGGTCGTAGCAGTTGGCGCGGACGCTCGCCGGGTCGGTGAGCAAGTTTGCCATGTCCTTCTCGTGGGGCGCGGTAAAAGGGTGATGCGCGGGCATCCACTTCTGGGTCGGCAGGTCGTACTCGAACATGGGGAAGTCGACAATCCAGATGGGGTTGAAAGCGGCAGAGCCGTCGATGGCTCCGGCGCCGTGGGCTGCCGCAGCATCGGCCACAATCTTTTCGGTTACATCGAATGCCTTGTGCCGATCGGCGTACTTCTTGGCCAGCTCGGTGCGGAAGTTGCCCGCGGCCGAGTAGACGTTGATTTCGCGCTCGGAAAGGCGGCCTTCAAACTTCGTGTCGCTGGCCTTCACCGGATGCGCCGGGTCGCCGGCCACGATGATGACAAAGTCGGCCTCAGTCGCGCCGGCCAGTTCGCGAACCTTGACCGCGCTCTCGGGGAAGCTCTTTGCCAGGCGCTTGAAGTCGTCAATGAACTTGGCGCCCTTCTTCTGGTCGAACATGGGGTGGTTGTCTTCGCGCTCCTTGCGGCTCAGCTCGCCGACGTTAGGAATCCGCAAAGCGACCACGGGCAGCGCTGGATCAATCTGCAGCGTGGCCAAAGCCTCGTCTGTGAATGCCACGCGCACATCCGTCAGGCCAGGCAGGCGCAGGTCTGGCTTGTCCGATCCGAACTGGCTCATGGACTCGTCGTAGGTGATGCGCGGGAACGGTGTGGGCAGCGTGACGCCGGCGGCCGCAAAAGCCGCTGCGAGAAACTGCTCTACTACGCCGAAAACCGTCTCCTGGCGCGGGAAGCTCATCTCCAGATCAACCTGCGTGAACTCCAACTGGCGGTCGGCGCGGAGGTCTTCATCGCGGAAGCAGCGGGCGATCTGGAAGTAGCGATCGAATCCTGAAATCATCAGGATCTGCTTGAAAATCTGCGGCGACTGCGGCAGCGCGTAGAACTCGCCCGGATGCACACGGCTGGGAACGAGAAAATCGCGCGCGCCCTCGGGCGTGGACTTGGTCAGGATGGGAGTTTCAATTTCAAGAAAGCCCTGATGGCTGAGCGACTCGCGGATGGCCAAAGTGATGTCGTGGCGCAGGCGGAAGTTGCGCTGCATCTCGGGGCGGCGCAGGTCGACATAGCGGTATTTGAGGCGGACTTCTTCGTTCTGGATGGCTTCGTCGGAAGGCGAGAAGGGCGCGAGACGCGTGTCGTTCAGGACCAGCAGCTGCGTGGCCTCAATCTCGATTTCGCCGGTGGGCATCTTTGGATTGATTGCATCCTTATCTCGCAGGCGCACCTTGCCGACGGCGGCAACCACGTACTCGGGGCGAACCTGCTCGCCCTTCAGGTGGCCGTCGGGGGTGAGCTCTTTGTCCAGCACGATTTGCGCGATGCCGGAGCGGTCGCGGAGGTCGAGGAAGATGAGGTTGCCGTGGTCGCGGCGGCGGTTGACCCAGCCCATCAAAACCACAGTTTGGCCGGCGTTGGCGGCGCGGAGGTCGCCGCAGAGGTGAGTCCGTTCGAGAGTTCCTAGAAAATCAAGCACTACGTATGTCCTTTTATTCTTGCGGGGGCTCGGCGAGGAAGGCGGCCAGTTGGGCGCGAGGCACTTTTGTCTGCACGCCTGTCGAAAAAGTCTTCACTGTCAGGATACCGGATTGAAGCTCGTCCTCGCCGAGGATGACGATGGCGCGGGCGGCCTTATCGGCGGCTTCGAACGATTTCTTGAGCCGGAAGCTGCCTTCGCCGAGCTCGATCCGGAGGCCGGCGGCCCGCAGCTCCTTAGCTAGTGCGAGGGCGGGGAGGTTGATTCCCTCGCCGAGCGGCGCGATGAACGCGTCTCCTTTGAGCTCCAACTGCGCGGCTTCGAGGGCTTGCAGCGTGAGCACCAGCCGGTCCTCTCCCATGGCGAAGCCGATGCCGGGGGCTTTGGGCCCGCCGATCGCCTCGGACAAACCGTCGTAGCGTCCGCCGCCCAGCAAAGCGTTCTGCGCGCCCAGCCCGCCGTGGGTGAACTCGAAGGTGGTGCGAGTGTAGTAATCGAGCCCGCGTACCAGGCGGTGGTTGCGCGTGTAAGGGACGCCCGACGCATCAAGTGCGGCCAGCACGGCGGCAAAGTGGGCCTTGGAGGCCTCGTCCAGCGAGTCGGCGATCACCGGCAGCGCGTCGATGATGGGCTGGTCGGCGGGAACTTTGCAGTCCAGCACCCGCAGCGGATTGGTGACCGCGCGGCGCTGGCAATCCACGCACATCTGGCCGACGACGGGGATTAGAGCCGCGCGCAAGGTCTCGTTGTAACGGGCGCGGTCGGCCTGGGAGCCTACCGAGTTGAGGTGGAGGGTCCAGTCAGTGATGCCCAGCTCATCGAGCAGCGTAGCCAGCATCTCCAGCACTTCAGCATCGCGAATGGGCGACTCCGAGCCGGACGACGGGGGCCCGATAACTTCCGCGCCAATCTGCGAAAACTGCCGGTAGCGGCCCTTTTGGGGGCGCTCGCGGCGGAACTGCGGGCCGATGTAGTAGAGCTTCTGCAACTGGCCACCGTCACCAAGTTTATTTTCGATGTATGCCCGCACCACTCCTGCGGTGTTTTCTGGACGGAGAGTGAGAGATTGAGAGGATTTGTGAAAATTGCCGTGGATCCTTTCAAGCAGAATTCCGTCCTCAGTTCTTGCCTCCGAGGTTCCTGGTATTGGGGATGGCGTAACCAGCCTTCCGACTATGGTCTTCCCGTAGCCGGTGAATTGGCGTGAAGATGCCTGTGCTTTGGAAACCGCCTCTGCCAATGCCCTAAGGACGACTGCATCGGACTGGGTGCTGAAGATGGCGATTTCGGTGTAGTCCCTGGCCTTGTCCGTGCATGCCAAATCGAATGGGTCGCTGCTGGCTGGGCCTGTTTGGAGAATGTCGTCAAACTCGCCAAGGTGTTGACGCCTCCAGGTGTCCATCATCGCGGCCTTGTCAAAGCGTTCGCCATCAAGCCAGGTGTACATCTCTTTCGAGACGATGTCGGTTTCTTCGCCCACGCCGCGGGCAAACAGGGCGGTGTCTTCGAAGACAGGCGTGCGGATCTCGCCGAAGTTGTAGCGGGCAAAGACGGCGCGTGCATTAGCTTCGATGCGGTTCCAAAGCGCCGTTTCCGGCGGCAGCAAGTCGCGAGTGCCGCGTACGGCTTTCAAGGTGGTCATGGCTTTACCAGTGTACCGAACCCGTCAATTCCGTTTGCGCCTGAGAATTGCGAGGGCACTGCGACAAGGAAAGCATGCGGTAAACTTTTGGGGAACTCCTGAGAGCGCCAAATGGTGTTTTGCAGTCAATGCGGTTCATCTTCGCGAGACATGCAGGGCTTTTGCCGTGGATGCGGGGCGCCGGTGACGTCCGCTGAGCCCGTAGCTCCCGGTCCTGTTCCCGGCGAACGTTTGTCCGGAGCCCCGACCGCGCCGCACCCGTCTCTTGTTCCGCCAATCTTCCAATTGGATCGCCTGTCCCGGAAGAATCCCTGGGTTGCGTGCCTGTTTGTGTTGGCTTTCGGCCCAATTGGAATGCTGTACAGCACACCCATCGGCGCACTGGTCATGAGCGTCGTTTCTATCCCGGCCTTCCTCTTTGCGGGTCGGATGATCTCGTGGGCCGTCTGGCCGGTCTGTATGATCTGGGCTGCACTCGCGGCGCGGGAATAGGCAAAGAATCACTGGAATATTCAACAGTTTATCGTCACTGGTTGAAGACCGAGTTGCGTCGCTCAAGCGCCATCTCCACCACCATGGGCATCGCCACATCATGAACGATGTCAAAGCCAAGACGGTCAAGCTGCTGGAGAATGATCTGCGCCTCTGGACACTCCAGCCCCACAAGCGTTTTGACCTTCTTGCCCTGCGCTCTGAAAATCAGGCCGCAAGTTGATCCGTAGCGCGAGTAAGAGACCGGCGCAAAACCCACACGCTTTACCGAGTCCTTCGGATACGCCCATTTGTTCCGAACCTTGCCGCGTGCCACCTGAATTACCTCCAGGTTGTCACGGGTGCAATGCAAGTTCTTGGACCCTTGCGAATAAGCCCAAAGTGCGGGAAGGCCAATCATTGCGGCAAAGATACCGAGGAACGCGTATCCCCCCTTCAAAGCTGTCGGCAGGAAGGAGAAAAGTGCATAAAAGGCAATAAAAATGAAGATGAACACCTTCCAGATTATTCCTAGAGCTGTCTTATTCTTCGGCTGAAAGGCTGTCCTGTTCCGGGTGACCGTTAGCTCATCGGGGTGGATCTCAATGCGGAACCCGCCTGAGCAGATTGTCGCGTCGTTCTGGGCCGCGATATTCGTCACTGTGGTTCTCGCTTACGCTCTCCGCTTGATCGACTCAAGCAGCGTGCTGTCGATGCGGGTTTGCCAGCCAGGTCCGGTGGATTTGAAATGGTCGATCACCTCGGGCGAAAGGCGAAGGGACACCAGCTTCTTCGTCGGCGTCTTTTGCGGCCCGCGCTTGCCCCGGCGGACGACCCTCCCATGGCGAATTACGTCGGCTTCGGCAAGCCAGGCCCGTGCGGCCTCGGCATCGTTCGGGTCGTAAGGACCATCTTCCGGCTCGTACGGGATGGGCGCGCCCTCTTTCAAGGCAAGGACGCGGCTCCAATCGGTCTCACTGCTTGTCTTGTTCATATAGCTCGCGCTCCCCTCTCGATGCAACCCGGAATGAGATTACGCGGACATCGTCTCCGCGATGCGTGTAAACCAGTGCAAGCAGCCGTCCCGCCACGATAGCAAAGGCTAGATCGAGGAAACGTCGCTCGTTCTTTCGCGTCGACCCTTAAGTGCTCTCATCTGGACTGTCGTAAACCAGGTGAGCGTCTTTGAAGTCGAGCCCGTGCTTTTCCAGGTTGGACTTTCGTTTTGCCTCATCCCAGACGAACACGATTTAATCGTAGCTACATTTTGTTCAAATAGCAACGAGAAACCGACGATAAGTTTGAAGTTGACAAACTAAACTAAACCGTTCAGTATTGTCCTTCTGGAGGCCGGGATGATTCGTGTCCAAAACCTGGTGAAAACCTTTGGCACGTTCACTGCGGTGAACGATGTCTCCTTCAACGTGGCGGAGGGGGAGATATTTGCCTTCCTCGGCCCCAACGGCGCGGGAAAGACCACCACCATCAAGATGCTCACCACCCTGCTGAAACCCACAAGCGGACACATTGAGCTGGATGGGCTCAACCCCGAGACAAAACAGAACGAGGTCCGGCAGAAATTTGGAATCGTGTTTCAGGACCCCAGTCTGGATGGCGACCTGACCGCCGAAGAGAACATGGAGATTCACGGCGTGCTGTACCACGTGCCGCACAAGCTGCGCCGCCAGCGGACGGAGGAGCTGCTCAAGCAATTCGAGCTGTGGGATCGGCGCAAGGACCAGGTGAAGAAGTTCTCCGGCGGCATGAAGCGGCGGCTGGAGATTGCGCGCGGGTTTCTGCATACGCCGAAGATCCTCTTCCTGGATGAGCCGACGCTGGGCCTCGATCCGCAGAGCCGCAACCAGCTCTGGTCGCATGTGAAGAAGGTCAACGAGGCAGAGAAGGTTACGGTCATGCTGACCACGCACTACATGGATGAGGCGGACCGCGTGGCGCATCGGGTGGGCGTCATCGATCACGGTAAACTCGTGGCCGTCGGGACTCCCGCTGAGATCAAGGCGCAAACCAACACCGAGACCCTCGAAGAGGCATTCCTGGCGCTGACCGGATCGACGATTCGCGACGAAAGCGCCGGATCGGCAGACCAGATGAGGCAGTTCGCAAAGATGTGGCAGGGAGGCAAGCGATGAGTGCGATTTACATTCTGTGGCTGCGCGAGATGAAGCGGTATTTGCGCTCTCGTGTGCAGATTGCGGCCAGCCTTGGCCAGCCGCTGCTCTACCTTGTGGTCCTCGGCTTCGGACTCGGACCGGTATTTCAAAAAGCAGGCAACGGCAGCTATCTGCAGTTTGTTGCACCCGGCGTAATCGGGATGACGGTGCTGTTTTCGTCCATCTTCTCCGGTCTCGGGCTGCTTTGGGACCGCCAGTTCGGCTTTCTGAAGGAGACACTGGTCGCCCCGGTTCCCCGGCTGCAGATCATGATCGGGCGCACGCTCGGCGGCGCAACGGTTGCAGTCATGCAGGGTCTCCTCATCACCATCGTCTGCGTCATTGCGGGCTTCCGGCCCGCGCATCTTGCCACCGTTCCATTGGCCCTCGGCTTCATGCTTCTGATCGCAACAGTCTTCGCCGGACTCGGCGTGGCTGTCGGATCAAGCCTCCAGGACATGCAGGGATTTCAGCTCATCATGAACTTCATGGTCATGCCGCTGTTCTTCCTGTCGGGCGCGCTCTTTCCACTCGACGGCCTGCCCAAGGTATTAGGGGCTGCGACCATGATCGATCCCCTGTCGTACGGTATCGACGGAATGCGCGCCGTGTTGTTGGAGAAGACGCACTATGGAGCCATGATCGATTTCGAGGTCCTCATCGTGTTCGCCTCGGTATTCATCGTGCTCGGCGCCTGGCGCTTTTCCAAGATCGAAATCTAGCCATGGCAAGACCACGAAGTGAGCAAGCGCATGAACGAGTCTTACGCGCCGCCCTCGATCTGTTCGGCGAACGCGGCATCGATGCCACCAGCATGGATGCCATCGCGCAATCCAGCGGAGTGAGCAAGGCAACCATCTACAACCATTGGCCGAATAAGGAAGCGCTGCTCATCGACGTGATGCTGATGGTCAACGGCCTCCATCGCGACCCGGAGGACGTCGACTCCGGCGACGTGTGCCGCGACCTGGCCACGGTGCTCTGCCGGCGTCCTCCGGACGAGTTTGACGCAGCGCGGGAGCGTATGATGCCGGCGATGATCGCATACTCGGCTGTGCACCAGGAGTTTGGCGAGGCGTGGCGGCACCGGGTCATGGAGCCGTCGCGCGTCTGCCTCAAGCGTATCCTGCGGCGGGCCATAAAGCGCAGGCTCCTGCCTGCCACCCTCGACATGGGTGCATCCATGGCGCTGCTGCTGGGACCACTGCTCTATGGGCACGTGTTTCACAAGGAGCAGCACAATGGCCCATTTGACTTCGGCGGTGTGGCGGCGGAATCGTTTTGGCGGGCGTACGGAGTTGAGGGTGGCAAGCGCTCGTCTGTGGCTCCTCCCAAGTCAGCGGCGGCCTTGAAGGCGGGAGCCTGATTCCTCTGCATCCCTGAGTCGTCAGCCGCATCCAAACGGGCATGGAATATCGACTGCTGGGAGGCTCCGGCCTCAAGGTATCCGCGCTCAGTTTTGGTACCGGCACATTCGGGGGCACCAACGAGTTCTTCAAGGCATGGGGACAAACCGAGGTAGAAGAGGCGCGCCGCCTGATTGATGTCTGCCTCGACGCGGGCGTCAACCTGTTTGACACCGCAAATGGCTATTCGGACGGCCGGTCTGAGGAAGTCTTGGGCAAGGCCCTCGAAGGCAAGCGCGACAAGGCGCTTATCTCCACCAAGTCAGGCTTTCCCACCGGCCCGGGACCCAACGACGAGGGTTCGTCGCGTTATCACCTGCGCAATGCGCTCGAAGCCAGCCTGCGCCGTCTCGGTACTGACTACGTCGACATCTACCACCTGCACGGCTTCGATGCGCTGACCCCGATCGAAGAAGTGCAGGACACGCTCAACACGTTCGTCCGCGAGGGTAAGGTCCGCTACATTGCGGCCTCCAACTTCTCCGGTTGGCACCTGATGAAGTCGCTAGCCGTTGCTCAACGCTACGGCTGGACCCGGTTCGTTGCGCACCAGGTCTACTACTCGCTCATTGGCCGCGAGTACGAGTGGGAGCTGATGCCGCTGGGGCTCGACCAGAAGGTCGGCGCTCTGGTCTGGAGTCCTCTGGGCTGGGGCCGGTTGACCGGCAAGCTCCGCCGCGGGCAGCCGCTCCCCGAGATGAGCCGCCTGCATAAGACAGCAGACGCTGGGCCGCAGATGTCTGACGAATACCTCTACACCGTGGTTGATGCTTTGGACAAGGTGGCAGCCGAGACCGGCAAGACCGTTCCGCAGATCGCGCTCAACTGGCTGCTCCAACGGCCCACCGTGTCCTCCATCATCGTGGGCGCGCGCAACGAGGAGCAGTTACGCCAGAACCTTGGCGCGGAGGGCTGGAATCTCACAAAAGCTCAGGTTGAAACCCTGGACAAGGCCAGCGAACAGCCAGCGGTTTACCCCTACTGGCACCAGCGGAAGCTTTTTTCCGGCAGGAATCCCCCGCCGGTGTGAAAAATGCAGGGATTAGGGATTAGGGGACTGAGGGACTAGTCGACTTCCCGGTGGTGCTTGTGAAATACGTAACGGCCAACCATCCAACCCACTGCGCTCCCCACGAGAACATCCGACGGGAAGTGCTGCTTGCCGAGGACGCGCGTCAGACTAACGCCGGTCGCTAGTCCGTAGGCGGCAATCTGGATGAGCGGACTCGGGTATTCCGATGCAATCACCGCAGCCGAAGACCAGGCAATGATGCTGTGGGTGGAGGGGAATGATGAGTCCAACGCTACGCTCTTCTGAAAGAACTTGCCCTTGGCGCCGTCGAGCGTCGGACGTTCGCGCATCGTCGCGGCCTTCAGAACCTCATCGACAACCAGGCTGTTTACCATCGCCTCGCCGGCCAATATTCCCGTTTCGGTGGCGTGTTCATCATGATGAAGATAGCCAATGCCGTAGATTGCGACCGGTGCGACCACAAACCCTCCAAGCAAACCATTGGAGGCAGTTTTAGAGAGGTTGTTCAGCGAAGTGTTGTTCAGTTTTGAGGAGGACATCGCCTGGTGATCGGTGGTGATTGCCACCGTTGTAGCCAGACCCAGCGGAACCAGCAGCGCAAGGTTGTGGTCGCGAATACGAATCGGGCTGGACCAGATTGCTCCCTGCTCCTTCAGGATGTCGATGGGAACGTGCTTCAGTGTGACTTGTGCGGGGGACGGAGCCTCTGCCTGCGAGGAATCTGCAGCCTGTGGCAATGGAGCATCTGGAAGTGTCTCAGGGCCGGTTGCCGACTGGGCGAGTGCGAAGGAGCCCGGAAGTGCCAGCACGAACGACAGGGACAGGTTTCGAGCGAAGTGCGATCCGAATGCGATTCCCAGTCGACGGGCGAGCATGAGCTATCTCCAGGTGGGCGCCCGTCTTTATCTCAGGGCGCTGGCTCAAGAGTAACAAATGCGACGGTATCCGCATTCCCGTCTTAGTCTTCGCGCAACACGCTGCTGGGCTCGGACCACGCGACCTGAAGCGACGGAAGCAGCGAAGCGAGAGCCGCCACCAGCAACACGATTGCGATGACTGAAATGTAAGTTGCGGGGTCGATCGGTGAAATGCCATAGAGCATTCCAGACAGGAAGCGCGTGAGTCCGACGGCAACCAGCAGGCCGGCCAGGCAGCCAAGCGCCGCGACACGCATGCCCTGGAAAAGGAACCTGGTAATGATGCCTCCCCGCGGGGCTCCGAGGGCGATGCGCAGAACGAACTCGCGGCGCCGCATCCGCGCCAGGTAGCTCAGAGTTCCGTAAATCCCAATGCTCGCCAGGGACACCGCAGTGAGGGCAAAAAATGTCATCAGAGCAGTCCGCAGCCGGCTCTGGAGGAAGGCATCGTCGAGGTGTTCCTGCAACGGCATCACCGCGTAGACCGACCTTGCCGGAGAGATTTCATGAATTCTGCGGCGGACAGCCTCGGCCATCTGCTGCGGGTCGCCCTGGGTGCGGATGAGGAAATTCGGGAACGGTGTGGGCGCGCTGTAGCACCAATAAACGACCGGTGCCGGCTGCTCGTTCAAGCCTTCTTCGCGCGCGTCGCCCACCATGCCGATAATGCGGCCCGGAGCGGCTTGCGCACCGGCGGTTTGGGTCAGCACATTCCCAAGCGGCGCCAAGCTGTTGAGGTAAAGACTGGCGAAGCTGCGGTTCACAAGCACGACCGGGCTGGCCGACGCCCGCGGACACGTGGCGCCCGAAAGCAAAGGAATATGCAGCGTCTCGAAGTATGACCCGGAAACCACGCGGCCGTCGGCGGTGATATGGCGCCCAGAGTCCTGCTGACCGTCGACATTGAACTCCATCTGGTAGCTCGAGGGAACGCCGGGCAGCGCGCCGGCCGTGGCCGCGGACTCAACTCCCGGCAGCGAACGCAGTCCATCGAGCGTGCGGTCAATCCGTTGTGTCACAGCGTTCATGTCGGTGGTCTCACCCCAGGAACCGCTGACCTGCAAAGTGAGAACATGGCTGGGGTCGAATCCCGGCGACACGCGGCCCAGCGCCTGGAAGCTGCGCAGCAACAGCCCAGCCCCCACCAGCAAGGCAACGGCCAGCGCTACCTGTACGCCCACCAATCCCCATTGCAAAGGGCCGCGCGCGGCGGCCTGGGTGCGGCTGGAGCTGGCAAGCGATCGTGCCAGCCCGCGCTGTGCGCCGCGCAAGGCGGGAAAAAGTCCGCACACCAGCGTGGTGACCACGGCGGAGCCAAACGTATAGAGAACAACTCGCCAGTTGAGCGTGATCTCCTCCGCGCGCGGCAGAGTTGCCGATAGCCGATGGAGTTCGCTTGCCGCTAGCCCGCATATCTCACAGGCGGAATGTGCATTTGGTTGAGTCTTGAGAGCGAAAATAGCTGGAAAGGCCGTCATTTCTGTGTCATAACTACGTTATCGAGACGGGTTATGGCCGAGGAAAGGACGG